>Ga0187893_10004199_pt1 | contig 27812 bp, 37 predicted proteins | sample MA1701074metaG_FD_139574 | JGI IMG/M metagenome (GOLD analysis project Ga0187893, IMG submission 139574) | White microbial mat communities from a basaltic lava cave in the Kipuka Kanohina Cave System on the Island of Hawaii, USA - MA170107-4 metaG ... | reverse complement strand
TCGCTTTGGCGAGATTTCGGGCGTCACCCAGCGCACCCAGGGCACCAGCGCGAGGGCGTCGAGACGCTCGACGAGGGTGGAAAACTGCGCGCCGTTGGCCACGGCGTGGCGCGCATCGTTCATGTTCCAGCCGGCCGCGAGGCGCCCCAGAAGCAAGCCGGCTTCCTCGAAGGTCTCGCGGATCGCGGCAATGAAAAGACCCGCCGCATGGGCTGCCGGCAGCGGCTCGCCCAGTCGCTCGCGCAGGGCCGCCACGTCGGCGGACAGCAGCGCGCAAGCTGACGGAGCGCTGTCGGCCTTGTCCAGCCTGCCGCCGGGAAAGACGTGCGCGCCGGCCATGAAATCCACCGTGCGGCTGCGCTTGACGAGGTAGAGCTCCATCCCTTGCCCGCCCGATGCGGCGCCGTCGCGCAAAACGACCACGGTCGCGGCGTCGCGCGTCTTGGCGGGAGGCGGGGCCGCGCTCTCGTCGGTAGTGCTCACGGTATCATTATCGATGCTCGTCAACTGCGTCGTCTACCACGACGGCAAGAAACTCGCCGACATCGCGCAAAGCGAGATTCGCGGCTACCTCGCCAAGCCGGGCAGCTTCGTCTGGGTGGCGCTGCGCGATGCCTCCGACGCCGAGCTCGACGAGATGAGCCGGCAGTTCGACCTGCACGAACTCTCGGTCGAGGACGCGCGCCACGGCCACCAGCGGCCCAAGATCGAGGAATACGGCGACGAGCTGTTCACCGTGCTGCACGTGGTCGAGCCGGCCGGCGAGGAGCTGCACGTCGGCGAAGTCAACATCTTCACCGGGCCGAACTACGTGCTCTCGATCCGCAACCGCACCGAGCAGGGTTTCCTCGGCGTGCGCGCGCGCTGCGAGCGCGAGCCCGAGCTGCTGCGCCACGGCTCGGGCTACGTCCTCTACGCGCTGATGGACGCGGTGGTGGACCGCTACTTTCCCGTGCTCGATGCGATCGAGACCGAGCTCGAAGAGATCGAGGGACGCATTTTCGCCAACACTGCGCCGCGCGCCAACATCGAGGCGCTCTACTACGTGAAGCAGAAGATCACCACGCTCAAGCACGCCACCGGCCCGCTGATGGATTCCGTCGGCAAGCTCTACGGCGGCCGCGTGCCGCCGGTCTGCCACAACATGGGAGAGTATTTCCGCGACGTCTACGACCACCTGGTGCGCCTCAATCAGTCACTCGACTCCCTGCGCGACACCGTGACCACCGCGATCCAGGTCAACCTCGCCATGATCACCATCGGCGAGAGCGAAGTCACCAAGCGCCTCGCCGCCTACGCCGCGTTGGTCGCGGTGCCGACCATGATCGCCGGCGTCTACGGCATGAACTTCAAGAACATGCCCGAGCTCAACTGGGCCTTCGGCTACCCCTTCGCGGTGAGCCTGATGGCGGTGATCGACATCATTCTGTTCCTGCGCTTTCGCAAGGCCGGGTGGCTATAACCTGAGCTCGGCGCGTACTGCTTCCCATGACACGCTGATTTCCCCGTCATGGTTTCTTTCTATTAAATCTAAATCAACAAGACGTGCGACATCCGTGTGCACGTTCTTGTAGTCCCGTTCCAGCAACTTCGCCAGCGCGAATATCGTCAGCGGCCCCGCGGCTTTCAAGCGCTTCAACAGCTCCCAGCGCGCCGGCGTCAGGTTCTTCACCAGCAGCGGCAGGCCGGCGAAGGAGAGGAGCGCGAGCTGCGCAGGCGGTTTCCGCCCGGAAGCAAGGTGCCAGGCCGCCTCGAAGCGATCGAGAGCGTCGGCCTGCGGGTTTGTCCCGCTGCTAACCCTGGCGTAGAGCGTTTTCGGCATCGCGTTCGAAGTCGTATCTGAGTTTTTCCACCGATTTGAATTCGTAGGCGCGCGCGCTGCTGTACTCGACCAGCACCCGCCTGCCTCGCAGGCAGGCCAGACGGTAGTCCTTTGCCGACCTGAATGCCAGCTCGAACATCACGTCATCGGCCAGCACGACCCGCTCCTGGAACATATGGCTTTATACACCATACAAGAAGAGGCGTAAAATGACACTTCATGGCTGCCCGCAGCGACTTTTTCAACCTTTACCGGCACGGCTTCGCGCGCGTGGCGCTGGCCGCACCGCTCGTGCGCATCGGCGATCCGATGGCGAACGCCGAGGCCACGCTGGCGCTGATGCGCGAGGCGGCGCAGCGCAAGGCCATCGTCGCGGTGTTTCCCGAGCTGGGGCTCTCGGCCTACAGCTGCGAAGACCTCTTCCACCAGCAGGCGCTGCTGCGCGCCTCGGAGGAAGCACTTGCCTGGCTGCTGGCGCGCTCGAAGTCGCTCCCCATCGCCGCCTTCGTCGGCCTGCCGGTTGTCGCCGACGGCCTGCTCTATAACTGCGCGGCCTTCATCTGCCGCGGGCGGCTGCTCGGCCTCGCGCCGAAGACCTACCTGCCCAACTACCGCGAGTTCTACGAATTGCGGCAGTTCACCCCGGGTGGCGACGTGGCAAGGGACGTGGTTCTGGCCGGTCAAACCGTGCCGTTCGGTGCATTGATTTTTTCACTGAAAGAAAATCCAAGGCTGAAGGTCTTTGCCGAGATCTGCGAAGATCTCTGGGTCCCGGTGCCGCCCTCCTCCCACGCGGCGCTTGCGGGGGCGACGGTGATCGCCAACCTGTCGGCCTCGAACGTGGTGATCGGCAAGCACCAGTACCGGCGCGAGCTCGCGGCCAACCAGTCGGCGCGCTGCATCGCCGCCTACCTCTACAGCGCGGCGGGCGCAGGCGAGTCCACCACCGATCTCGCCTGGGACGGCCACGCGATGGCCTACGAGAACGGCTCGCTGCTCGCCGAGTCGCAGCGCTTCTCCTCCAGCGCCCAGCTCACGTTCGCGGACATCGACCTGGAGCGCCTCGAGGCGGACCGCATGCGGCAGAACTCCTTTGGCGAATCGGCACGGCGGCACGCGGCCGACAGCGCGCGGTTCAGGGCGATCGATTTTTCCATCCCGTTGCCCGGCGCCAAGGTGCTCCTCGATAGAATAATCGGGAAGTTTCCCTATGTGCCCTCCGACCCGGCGACGCGCGACGCGCGCTGCGAGGAGGTCTACCGCATCCAGGTGGAAGGCCTCGCCACCCGCATGCGCGCCACCGGCACGAAGAAGCTCGTTATCGGCATCTCGGGCGGGCTCGACTCCACCCAGGCGCTGCTCGTCTGCGCGCGCGTCATGGACGAGCTCGCGCTGCCAAGGAAGAACATCCTCGCCTACACCATGCCGGGCTTCGCCACCTCCACGCGCACGCGCTCGAGCGCCTGGCAGCTGATGCGCGCCGTGGGCGCGAGCGCGGAGGAGATCGACATCCGCCCCTCCTGCATGCAGATGTTCCGCGACCTGGGCCACCCGTATGCCAAGGGACGCAAGCAGTACGACATCGCCTTCGAGAACGTGCAGGCGGGCGAGCGCACGAGCCACCTCTTCCGCCTCGCCAACCACCACGGCGGGCTGGTGGTCGGCACGGGCGACCTCTCGGAGCTGGCGCTCGGCTGGGCGACCTATGGCGTTGGAGACCATATGTCGCATTACAACGTCAATGTCAGCGTGCCCAAGACCCTGGTGCAGTACCTGATCGGCTGGGTCGCCGGCTCGGGGCAGTTCGATCCTGCAGTGAAGAAGGCGCTCGAGCGCGTGCTGGCGACGGAGATATCGCCGGAACTGATTCCCGGCAGCCAGAAAACCGAGGCTACAGTGGGTCCCTACGAGCTGCAGGACTTCCACCTCTATTACACGCTGCGTTTCGGCTACGCGCCGGCCAAAGTGGCGTTCCTCGCCTGGAGCGCGTGGCGGGACGACTACAGCCTGGCCGAAATCCGCAAGTGGCTGGAGGTGTTCCTGCGGCGCTTCTTTCAGACCAGCCAGTTCAAGCGCAGCGCCCTGCCCAACGGCCCGAAGGTGGGCTCCGGCGGCTCGCTCTCGCCGCGCGGCGACTGGCGCGCACCCTCCGACGGCAACGCGTCGGTCTGGCTCGCCGACCTGAAAAGCGTCCCCACCGAGGCATAAACAGTAAAAACAGGGACAGACCACGTTTTTCCACTATACGGAAAAACGTGGTCTGTCCCTGATTTCTATTTGCTATCCTCTTTCCCATGGCGAAGAAAGCGCAGCGGCCGCAATTCGTTCCGGTCGATCCTGACGACTTGAAGCCGATGCACCAGTGGCACCGGCCGCTGCAGGCGCCGGGGATCACGCAGGTGGATTTCGAGGAACGGGTGGATTTCAAGCGCTTGCACCGCTATCGCCTCGCGCGTACGCGCCAGTCGCTCGCAAAATCAGGCTTGGGAGCCGTGCTGTGCTTCGACCAGCACAACATCCGCTACGTCTCTTCCACCGTGATCGGCGAGTGGGCGCGCGACAAGCTGATCCGCTATACCCTGCTCTCCGGCACCGGCGAGCCGTGGGTCTGGGACTTTGGCTCCGCAGCACGGCACCACAAGCTCTACTGCCCCTGGCTGAAGGAAGACCACGTGCGCGCGGGCAATCCGGGCATGCGCGGCGCGATCGGGCCGGGCGTGGGATTGTTCGAGGCGGCGGCGCGGGAGATCAAGGACATCCTGGTGCAGGAAGGCGTGGCGGGAATGCCGCTCGGCCTCGACCTTTGCGAGCCGGGGTTCCTCTTCGCGCTGCAGAAGCAGGGCATCACGATCCGCGACTGCCAGCAGATGATGCTCTCGGCGCGCGAAGTGAAGAGCCACGACGAAATCACGCTGCTCAACACGGCCTCCGCGATGGTGGACGGCGTCTACCAGGACATCGCCGAATCGCTCAAGCCGGGCATGAAGGAAAGCCAGATCGTCGCGCTTGCCTCGAAGCGCCTCTACGAGATGGGCTCGGACTGCGTCGAGGCCGTCAACGCCATCGCCGGCGAGCGCTGCTCGCCGCATCCGCACAATTTCACCGACCGCCTGATCCGTCCGGGCGACCAGGCCTACTTCGACATCATCCATTCCTTCATCGGCTACCGCACCTGCTACTACCGCACCTTCGCGGTAGGGCGCGCGACCGCGCCGCAGCGCGACGCCTACAAGCGCGCGCGGCAATGGATGGACGGCGCCATCTCGATGCTCAAGCCCGGCGTCTCGACGGAAAAAGTGGCGAAGATGTTCCCGAAGTGCACCGAGATCGGTTTCGAGACCGAGATGGCGGCGTTTGGCCTCAATTTCTGCCATGGCCTGGGGCTCGGCCTGCACGAGCGGCCGCTCATTTCGCGCGTCAATTCCTTCATCGAGCCCTACGAGCTCAAGACAGGCATGGTGTTCGCGGTGGAAACCTTCTGCCCCGCCAAGGACGGCGTCTCCGCGGCGCGCATCGAGGAAGAGGTCGTCCTCACGCCAGGCGGAGCGAAGATCATTTCACTGTATCCGGCGCTCGACTTGCCCGTGGCAAATGCCTACTAAGCGGCCCACGATCGGCTGGATCGGCGCCGGGCGCATGGGCTTCGAAATGGCCGCGCGCCTCGCGAAAGGCGGCGCCGATGTGCTGGTGTGGAACCGCACCCGGGAAAAGGCCGAGCCGCTGAAGAAATACGGCGCCAGAGTCGCGGACGACCTCGCCGAGCTGGCCTCGCGCGACATCGTGTTCTGCATGGTGTCGACGTGGAAAGACGTGAAGCAGGTCGTTACGCGCCTTCTCAAGGGCAAGGCGAAGCCGAAGCTGCTGATCGAGTGCTCGTCGATCTCGCTTGAAGGCTCGGCGGAGCTTCGCCAGATCCTGGAAAGCAAAAAAATAAGCTATTTGGCCGCGCCTGTTTCCGGCAACGCCAAGGTGATCAAGGCGGGCAGGCTGTCCTTTGTCTGCTCCGGGCCGAAGAAGGCCTTTGCTCTTGCCCGGCCCTACCTGGATCTCATGGGGAAGAATTCGAGCTACGTCGGCGAGGGCGAGCTCTCGCGCATCGTCAAGATCTGCCACAACGTGTTCCTCGGCGTGGTGACGCAATCGCTCGCCGAAATCACGGTGCTGGCGCAGAAAGCCGGCGTGCCGCGCCACGCGTTCCTCGATTTCATGAATCAGAGCGTGATGGGCTCGACCTTCACGCGCTACAAGTCGCCCGCGTTCGTGAACCTCGATTTCAAGGTAACCTTCACGCCGCAACTGCTGCGCAAGGACATGGACCTCGGCCTCGACGCGGGGCGCAGGTTCGAAGTGCCGATGCCGCTGGCGAGCGCCGCGCGCGACCTGATCCAGTCGATGATCGGCCAGGGCTGGACCGAACAGGATTTTGCGACGCTTCTGCTGCAGCAGGCGGAGGCATCCGGAATCAGGCTGAAACCAGAAAACGTGGAGGTGGGTGATGGGCTTTCGTAGCTTGTTTGCATTTGCTGCATTGGCGGTTTTTTCGTCGGCCTCGTTTTCTCAATCCTTTCCGAACAAACCCGTGCGGCTGGTCATCGCTTTCACGCCGGGCAGCTCGACCGACATCATCGGCCGCATCGTCGCGGCGCGGTTGCAGGAAGTGTGGGGACAGCCGGTGGTGGCGGAAAACCGCGCCGGCGCCGGCGGCTCGATCGGCTCGAAAGTCGTGGTCGACGCGCCGGGCGACGGTTACACGCTGCTCGCCAACTCCTCGGCGCACGCGGCCAATCCGGGCATCTACGCCAAGCTGCCCTACGACACGCTGAAGGACTTCAGCAACATTGCGTTGCTGGGCGGCGGGCCCAACGTCCTCATCACTTCGCCCGAGTCGGGGCTCAAGACGCTGGCCGATTTTGTCTCGCAGGCCAAGGCCAACCCGGGCAAGCTCAACTTCGCCTCCGCCGGCATCGGCAGCGGCACGCACTTCAACATCGAGAAGCTGAAGATCGCCGCCGGCGTCGACGTCACGCACGTGCCGTACAAGGGCACGCCCGAAGCGATCGGCGACACCATCGGCAATCGCACCTGCTGCTACTGGGCGCCGCTCAACGCCGCGCTGCCGCACGTCACGGGCGGCAAAGCAGTGGCACTCGCGGTATCCAGCGCGGCGCGTTCGCCGCTGTTGCCGAATGTGCCGACGGTCGCCGAGCAGGGCTTCCCGGGCTTTGACTACACGCTCTGGGTCGGCCTCTGGGGGCCATCGAGCATTCCGGCCGACATCGCCAGCAAGATCAACAAAGACGTGGTGGCGGCGCTCGCCCACGCGGAGACACGCGAGCGGTTGACCAAGCTGGGCACCGTCCCGGGGAGCATGTCCATCCCCGAGTTCAGCGCTTTCGTGCGCAAGGAAATCGACGACACGCAGAGGATTCTGAAGGCGGCGGGAATTCAGCCGCAATAGGAGGCCGTGATGCTGCTTCGATGGCTTTTTTCTTTTGTCGCAGTATTTTTGTCTTCTCAAAGCATCAATGCGCAAAGCTACCCGGCAAAGCCCGTGCGGGTAGTCATCTCGTTCATCGCGGGCAGCGCGACCGACATCGTCGGCCGCATCACGATGCAGAAGGTTTCGGAATACTGGGGCCAGCCGGTGGTTGCCGACAACCGCGGCGGCGCTGGCGGCTCGATCGGTTCGCGCGAAGTGGCGGTGGCGGCGCCCGATGGCTATACGCTGCTCGTCAATTCCAATGCGCACGCGATCAACCCCGCGATCTACGCCAAGCTGCCCTACGACACGCTGAAAGACTTCATCGACATCGTGCCGCTGACGGTGCAGCCCAACGTGCTGGTCGTGAACTCGACCTCCGCGCACAAGAACCTGATGGACCTCGTCAACGCGGCGAAGGCGAAGCCGGGCGCGATCAATTTCGGCCATGCCGGCATCGGCAGCGGCACGCACCTCAACACCGAGCGCTTCATCGCCGCGGCTTCGATCAACGTCCTGCAGGTGCCGTTCAAGGGCACGCCGGAGGTGATCGCGGCGCTGCTGAGCAACTCGGTGGACTGCTACTGGGCGCCGATCTCGGCCGCCATGGCGGCGATCAAGGGCGGGAGGCTGCGCCCGCTTGCGGTGAGTTCGGCAAAGCGCAACCCGACGCTTCCCGATGTGCCCACCACGGGCGAAGCCGGCGTGCCGGGCGCGGATTCGCCGCTCTGGTTCGGTCTCTGGGGTCCGGCAGGAATGCCGCAGGAAGTCGTACAGAAGATTTCGGCCGACGTGCGCAAGGCGCTCGCCGACCCGGGCGTAAAGGAGAAGCTTGTCGCCCTCGGCAACGACACGATGGACATGTCGCCGGCGGAATTCGCCAGGTTCGTGCGCGAGGAAATCGACACCGCCCAGCGCGTCGTCAAGGCCGCCGGCATCAAGCCGCAATAAAACAACTTTCGTTGGCCGGTTGAAACAGGGGCGGACCACAATTTTCAGGATGGGTAGTCGAGTTCGCGTTGGTGCCGTAGCGCCAAAACTCGTACTTCATCGCGCTCAGGCCGAAAGCGATACAACGCCAGATAGCCCGTACTTCCGAAGGAGATTACCAGCTCACGCAACGTTTTTTCTCTGGTGCTGCGACCTATCAGCGGGTGCTTCGAAAGCATGCTGATCGCGTCTTTTATCGTGGCTGCCGCGGCATGCGCAGCGTAGCGATCGTGCGCGACGAGAAAGGCAAAAACCCTTGCGATGTCTTGAAGAGCCTCGACGGTATAGACTACTTGCGCCACGGCGCCGGCCGTGGCGGCTTTTCGCCTTTGGCGAGGCGCTCCATCCAAGCATGGACATCTTCCGCCCGATAGACCGCCGCACCCGCCTCCGCCGCCGCATCGGAAGCAAGCGCCGCTTTCACAAATTCGCGCACTCGCTCCTCGCGTGCAACCTCACGCTCCAGCGCCTGTAGCATCAAGCTGTGCGCAGACTGGCCGGTCTGCCTCGCCAGGCGAGCGATCCTCGTCTTGAGCTTCTCTGGGATCTTGAGCGTCGTCGTTTCAGTCATAGTGTCACTATGGTATTACCACGCCATAACATCTGCAACGTGCACGAATGTTGGGCCATTACCCTAGCGGAGATTGCGCAAACCCTCGGCAAGCGCAGGCGCGGAATCCGCACTGGATCGCCCCGGGTTTCCCGGCGAGGTCCGTGTGTGAGTCACGCCATCATGGCGTGAGGCTCATTGCTTCGCGCGAGCGTACTACCCTCCCTAGACCCGTTCAACGCACCATTTGGCAGCGTCTGTATCCGTTTGTCCGGTGCTTTCTTCTGCCGAACGCGCTCAATTGCACGACCTTCAACGGCTTGCGCCTAGGACTTCGGGATTTACGCATCATTGCGGACGTTGGTCAGGGATTGTTAGGGTAACGCCGCCATCTCGTAATGCGGGGATAGAAACCCAAGCTCCGATTCCAGGACGGCTGGACCGTAAGTAAAACATCGTTTAACATAGAGGCATGCTCAAATCCATCTCCAAGATCGGCAATTCCCAAGGCCTCATCTTTGATGCCGCACTCTGCGAGCTGAGCGGCCTCAAGGCTGGCGACCAGGTCAATGTGACGGTTCACGAGGGAGGGTCTCTCGTCATCACGCCAATGCGGCCGACGATCCCGGCCGCAGGTGCAGCCATGGCGGCCAAAGAATTGATTCGTCGCAACAGCAAGCTCTTCAAGCGCCTTGCCTAGACGGCAGTTCCGGTACCTCGAAGTCGAGGCAGTTCTGGCTGTACACGCAGAGGTTCTCGCCGCGCATGGCGGTAGCCCCGGGCTTAGAGACAGGGGTTTGCTTGAATCCGCAGTCGCCGCCCCGCAGGCTTCTTTCGGCGGGCGGCCGTTACTGCGAAATCGCGTCGAGATTGCTGCGGCCTATCTGTTCTATCTCTGCCGCAATCACCCTTTCGTCGACGGCAACAAACGCACCGCGCTCGCGGCGGCTCTTGTCGTGCTGAGCGAAAACCGGCTGCTTAGAAACCCGGATCTCCCCGGCCGGCACATCGATGACTGGGAAACGCTGGTGCTCGATGTGGCGGCATCGCGCATTGATCGGGACGAAACCTATGCGAGGCTCAAAAGCCTGCTCAGCGCAAAACCCTGAAATCGGGCTCTGTCCCCGTTTTCAGTCCCCGTTTTCAGGCCGCTTTCTTTTCTTCCTGCAACGGCAATTCGCCGATCGCGGTGCGAATCGCGTCCTCGATCCTCTCGAGGAATACGAAATCCAGCTTCGCTTTCGCCTCGGCGGGAATGTCCTCGAGGTCTTTTTCGTTCCGCTTCGGCACCATCACGGTCTTGATGCCGGCACGTAGAGCCGCCAGCGTCTTTTCCTTCAGACCACCAATGGGCATAACTATCCCGCGGAGCGAAATCTCGCCCGTCATCGCCACATCTGCCTTTATGGGTTTATTCAAAAATAAAGATATCAAACTCAAAGTCATCGCGACGCCTGCACTGGGGCCGTCTTTCGGCGTGGCGCCGGCGGGGACGTGGATGTGGATGTCCCACTTCTCGAAGGCTTCGTGGATCAGGCCCTTCGCGACGGTCAGGGCGGCCTGGGCTGATTCCTTCATCACCTCTCCGAGCTGGCCGGTGAGGATGAGCTTGCCGGTGCCGGGCGTTTTGTTCGCCTCGATGAAGAGGATGTCGCCGCCGACCGGCGTCCAGGCTAGACCGGTAGCAACGCCAGGCGTGGCTGCTCTAAGAGCAATTTCGCTTTCGAAGCGTGTTGCCCCCAGGATCCCATGCAAATCCTTTTCATCGATTGCAACGGCCTGTGCTTTTCCTTCCGCAATCTTCATCGCAGAATTCCGCAGCACCGACCCAATTTCCCGCTCCAGATTGCGTACTCCCGCCTCCCTGGTGTAGTCCTGAATCAGGGAAGAAACAGCGGAATCGGAGATCGTCGCCTGGTCTGCGCGCAATCCATTGCTTTCAAGTTGTCTGTTGATCAAATACTTCTTCGCAATCTCCAGCTTTTCCTCAGATGTATATCCAACCAAATTCAAAATCTCCATGCGGTCGCGCAGCGGCCCGGGGATGGTGTCGAGCTGGTTGGCGGTGGCGATGAACATCACTTTCGACAGGTCGAAGTCGACGCCGAGGTAGTTGTCGCGGAATTTCGAGTTCTGCTCCGGGTCGAGCACTTCGAGCAGCGCCGAGGACGGATCGCCGTGGAAGCCGCCCGCGCCCAGCTTGTCGATTTCGTCCAGCATCAGCACGCCGCCGCGCGAACCTGCGCGCTTGACGGCCTGGATGATATTGCCCGGCAGCGCGCCGACGTAGGTGCGCCGGTGGCCGCGGATTTCGGCCTCGTCATGCGTGCCGCCCAGCGCCACGCGCTGGAACTTGCGCTCCATGGCGCGCGCAATCGACTGGCCGAGCGAGGTCTTGCCCACGCCGGGCGGACCGACGAAGCACAGGATCGGGCTCTTGCCCTCGGGCGCGAGCTTGCGCACCGCGAGGTGCTCGAGGATGCGCCGCTTGATCTTCGCAAGGCCGAAGTGGTCCGCCTCGAGGACGTTCCTTGCCTCCGCGATGTCAATCTCCTTGGAAGCGGAATAAGTCCAGGGAAGCTCGGTCATCCATTCGATCCAGGTGCGCAGCATCGCGCCCTCGCCCGAGCCTTCGCCCATGCGCGCAAGGCGCTTGAATTCCTTTTGCACCTGCTTGAGGGTTTCTTCCGGCATGCCGGCGTCTTCGATCGCCTTCTTCAGCTCCTCGTTTTCCGCCGCACCGTCTTCGCCCTCGCCCAGTTCCTTCTGGATCTGGCGCATCTGCTCGCGCAGCACGTGCTCGCGCTGGCGGCCGTCGAACTCCTTGCGCGTCTTGTCGCCGATCTCTTTCGACAGGCGCAGCACTTCCACGCGCTTGGCGAGGAAGCCGAGCACCTTGTCCATGCGCGGTTCGAGCGGAACGGTCTCGAGCAGGTCCTGCTTTTCTTCGTTCCTGATGTCGAGCAGATTCGCCACCATGTCGCAGAGCTGGCCCGGCGCGTCGATCGCCTGCACCACTTCGGCGAGCTCATCGGGCGTGCCGGGCAGCAGGTGGATTGCTTCGATCGCCTGCGATTTGAGCTGCACGAAGCGCGCTTCGACCTCCGGGCTCATGTTGGTGGTTTCGGGGATCCAGGCCACGCTCGCCACAAGGAACGGCCAGCCCTCGAGGAATTCGAGCACGCGGAAGCGCTGCTCGCCCTGCACCATGAGGTGGTTGGCGACGCCTGCGGCGCCCGCATAGCGCACAACGTGGCCGGCGGTGCCGACGCGATGGAGGTCCTTCGCGCCGACCGAATCGGCCTCCGGATCGCGCTGGAGCAGAAAGCCGACTTTAAGCTTGCTGCGCGCCGCTTCCTGCACCGCGGAAACGGAAGAGCTGCGCCCGACCGTGATCGGCGAAATCACGCCCGGAAACAGCACCGCGTTGCGCAGCGGCACCAGGATGAGCGCATCCTCAGGGATGGGCCGCAGTGCAAGCGCGGTCGAGCGACCGGCTGCCTGCTTCGGCTGCTCTTCGCCGGCGACGTCGCTCAGTTCTTGTTTCTTCTTGCGCCAGAAGTCCACTGATTCTCCTTGTTCATGACGCGGGCATACGCATCTCTACATACGTGAGGGCGACGCGCCGGGAATCAAGGACGGCTATACCCTAGAATTCACGCGGATTTGTCCAACACCAGGAGCCGGAAGCCATGCCAGCCACCACTACCGCCAGCGGCCTGATCATCAACGACACGGAAGTGGGGACGGGTAAAACTGCCGTCGCCGGCCAGAAGGTCTCGGTGCACTACACGGGCTACCTTTTCTTTGGCGGCGAACGCGGCAAGAAGTTCGATTCCAGCGTGGATCGCGGCGAGCCCTTCGAATTCGGCCTGGGCGCCGGCCAGGTCATCAAGGGCTGGGACGAAGGCGTGCAGGGCATGAAGGTGGGCGGCAGCCGCACCCTCACCATTCCGCCCAATCTGGGCTACGGCGCGCGCGGCGCCGGCGGCGTGATTCCCCCCAACGCGACGCTGATCTTCGACGTCGAGCTGCTGGAAATCAGCTGATGCGCTACATCGTCCAGGCAGTCGTTGCGCTGGCCCTGCTCGTCGGCCTGCCGATGTTCCTGGAAACGCCCACATCGACGGCGGGGATGGTCGCCGCAACGCTCGGCGCCGCGATCCTCATCGCGTTCGGCATCCAGGGCGTGATCGGCTACGTGCGCAGCCGCAGGCCCCAGTCGTTCCCCGACAGCATCATGCCGCCGCCGAAGCCCGGCGAGCGCAAGCCGCCTACGCCCAGGCGAGAGGCCTGAGGTTTCCCGGCAGGTACAGCGGATGCGCGGGCTCGCCGTTCGCGTTCACGCGCAGGGCGTGCAGTTTCACTTTGGCTTCGATCAGCAGCCTGGATACCGCGGCTGAGCGCTTCAGATGCCCAGCGTGATTTCCCCACGCGCACACCACGAGCGCCGACTCCTTCGCCGCACTCACAATCGCCGCGTCGTTGCCCGGGCCCACCGGGTCCTTTGCTGCTCTCATGGCAGCCGGATCGGTAGAGCGCCAGCCAAAAACGTTTGTGACGATGAGCGCGCCATAGCCCCAGCGCTCGGCGTAGTCGCGTGCCCGCGAACAGGTCGGATCGAGCCGCACCTCGTCCGCGGTGCTCGGGTTGAGCATGAGGAAGTTGGCGACGGGCTTTCCTACGTCCCAGCGCCGCCAGAGCAGGTAGCGCCAGCGGCGGCAGGATGAAAACGTCGCGCCCGACTCGGTCATGGCTAAAACAGGGACAGACCCCGATTTCCAAATAGCGGAAATAGGGGTCTGTCCCTGTTTTCTCTATTCTGCGCCCTCGACCACCCGCATATCGCGTACGCAGGAATCTGTGCCGAGCGCCTTGAGCGCCGCCTGATAGCCCGGACTGTCGTGCAGTTCGAGCGCCACCTTGAGGCTCGGGAATTCGACCACGACCGTGCGCTGCTTCATCCCCGCCTCCCAGGTCTCTACGGGCATGCCACGCACGAGAAACTTGCCGCCGGCACCCGCAACGGCGGGCCCCGCCAACTTCGCGTATGCGGCGAGCGCATCGGGCTTGCTGATGGATCGGTAGGTGGTAACCCAGTAGGCCTTCGGCATCGCGCTCTCCTCCGGAAAAGGTGGTCTGATCCCGATTTTCTCACGCATATCTAATATCATTCGCTCTCCCATGAAGCCCGTTCCCGCATCCAGGGTGCTGAAAGCCATGCGCCGCGGCATCGAGAAGGAATCGCTGCGCGTGCGGCCCGACGGGCGCCTCTCGTCCGTGCCGCACCACCGGGCGCTCGGCTCGGCGCTCACGCACCCGCACATCACCACCGACTTCAGCGAGTCGCAGCTCGAGCTCATCACCGCCCCGCACGCAGGGATGGAAGCCTGCCTGAACGAGCTGACGCAGATCCACCAGGTCGTCTTCAGCGCCATCGGCGACGAGCTGCTTTGGGCTTCCAGCATGCCCTGCGGGCTCCCGGCCGACGACGCCATCCCGATCGGCCAGTACGGCCGCTCCAACATCGGCCGCGCCAAGACCGTGTACCGCACGGGGCTTTCCAGCCGCTACGGCCGGCGCATGCAGGCGATCAGCGGCATCCATTACAACTGGTCGCTGCCGGGCGTGGGCAACGCCGGGTACCTCTCGCTCATCCGCAATTTCCGCCGCCACGGCTGGCTGCTTTTCTACCTCTTCGGCGCCTCGCCCGCGGTGTGCCCGAGCTTCGTGCGCGGCCGCGAGCACGGCCTGCAGGAGCTTCGCCCCGGCACGCTCTACCTGCCGCACGCCACGACCTTGCGCATGGGGCGCCTGGGCTACCAGAGCGAGGCGCAGGACTCCATCGCCGCGAGCTTCAACGACCTGGAGTCCTACGGCGCGGCGCTGGAAGATGCGATGACGCGCACCTGGCCCGCCTACGAAAAGGTCGGCGTCAAGGACAAGGCAGGGAATTACCTGCAGCTTTCCACGGCGCTGCTGCAGATCGAGAACGAGTTCTACGGCAAGATCCGTCCCAAGTGCGTCATCCGCTCGGGCGAGCGGCCGTTGCACGCGCTGCGCGAGCGCGGCGTCGAATACGTGGAGGTTCGCCTCATGGACCTCGACCCCTTCGCGCCCGTGGGCATCACGCCGCCGGTGTGCCGGTTTCTCGACGTGTTCCTGCTCCACTGCCTGCTGAGCGAAAGCGCGCCGGACACCTCGGCCGAGATCGCCGCGGTGGGCCGCAACCAGGAAAAGGTCGCCGCGCGCGGCCGCGAGCCAGGCCTGAAACTCGAGCGCGGCTCGCAGAAGGTCGCCCTCGACGAATGGGGCGGGCAGATTATCGCCGAGTGTGCGCCGCTTGCCGCGCAGCTCGATGCCGCGTTCGGCGGCAATGCCTACCGCGAGGCGCACGCCGCGGCCGCTAAGATGCTCGCCGACTCTTCTCTCACCCCGTCGGCGCGCGTCCTCGCGACGATGGCCGCCAAGCACTCCGATTCCTACACCGGCTTCGCCCTCGCGCAGTCTCGCACTCAGGCCGCGACCATCGCCGCGCTGCCCCTCGCGCCCGAGGTGGCGCAGAATTTCGCCGCCATGGCGAAGGAATCGCTCGCCAAGCGCGAGCGCATGGAAGCCGCCGATACTCTGCCCTTCGAAGAATGGCGCAAGAAATACCTGTCGCCGGAGAGCCTGCAACCGAAGCCTTTGAGGGACAGACCCTGATTTCCGCTTTTGGAAATCGGGGTCTGTCCCTGATTCTCACGAGGAGATACCAATGAGCACTGTCCCCAACCACGCCTTGCGCCAGCTGCGCGCCGGCAAGCTCGCCCTCGGCCTCGGCTTGCGCCAGGCGCGCACCGTGGACATCGCGCAGATCGCAAAGACCGCGGGCTTCGACTGGCTGTTCATCGACTGCGAGCACAACTCGATGGGCACCGACACCGCGGCGCAGATCGCGAGCGCCTCGCTCGGCGTGGGGATCACGCCCGTGGTGCGCGTGGCGGGCAAAGAGCACTGGCTCTCCTCGCGCCTGCTGGACAACGGCGCGCAGGGCATCGTCGTGCCGCACGTCGAGACCGAGATCGAGGCGAAGCGCATCGCCGACCATTGCCGCTTTCCGCCGGTCGGGCACCGCTCCATGGGCGGCGGCCTGCAGCAGCTCGGCTTCGCCGCCATGCCGGTGGGCGAGGCCGCGCGCATCGTCAACGAGGAAACGCTCGTCGTTGTCATGCTCGAATCGCCCAAGGGAATCGAGAACTGCGAGGCGATTGCGGCGGTGCCGGGCATCGACGCGCTGCTCATCGGCACCAACGACTATTGCTTCGAACTCGGCATCCCCGGCCAGTTCAACGACCCGCGCGTCGCCGCGGCCTACAAGAAAATGATCGCTGCTTGCGAAAAGCACGGCAAATTCGCCGGCATGGGCGGCATGTACACCGCCGAACTCCTCGAGCGCCATATCAACATGGGCGTGCAGCTCATCCTCTGCGGCTCGGATTTCTCCCTCCTGCAGCAAGCCGCCGGCGCGCGCGCGCAACTGGTGCGCGGCTTCGAAAAATAGGGACAGACCCCTATTTCAATGTTGCAGCATCCTTCGCGAGAGCAGCGCGCGCATGTCGCGCCGTCCGTCGGCGATCAGAGTCACGTAGACCCCTTTGCCTTCCACGTAGTAGATGATCCTGTAGGGCTTGAAGTAGGTTTCGCGATACTCGCGGATGCCGAGAGCGAGTAGTTCCTCCGGGTGCCTGCCGCGCTCCGGAAAACGCTTCAGCGTCGCGATGGTCGCTTCGATACTCGCCGCAACATGGGCGGCTTTAGCCGGGCTGTCGTGCCTCGAGATCCAGTCATCGATCTCCTCGAGGTCGCGCACGGCATCCGCCGTCAGGCGAACCTCGAAACGCATCAGCGCCGTGAGCGCCGCTCGCGCAGGCGGCGGAACGCCTCATCCGCCGGCACTGTCTTGCCGGCCTCCACCTGGCGCCTTCCCAGCGCGAGGATTTTGAGCAGCGCCAGCGTCTCCTGGTCCTGCTCGTAGGCCGCCACGTCCTGCATCACCGCCTTCGCCTCGCCGTTCTGCGTGATGATCAGAGGCGCGCGTCCCTCGCCCAACTCGCGGATCAGGTCCGCGGCATTGGCCTTCACGTAGCTGATCGACCTGACCCTGGTGGAATATTTCATCAGACCGAATTTAGTCCTTTTCCAGTCTCCTGGCAATTAAAACCAGGCCCTCGCCCTGATTTTCGCAAGATCGCCGATATACTATTGAGATCAAATCCTCAATCGAACCATGCCCCGCAAGCGCGCCTCTGCCAAGCCCAAGCCGCCATCGAACAAGGGAGTCTCGCGCCGGGCGCTGCCCCGCTACAAAGCCGACAACGGACCCTTGAGTGAAAAGCAGATGGATGCGATCGACCGGCTGCAGCCGCCCGGCCGGACGAAGGTGAAACAAAGTCTCTTCTGATCCCGCCCTGCCCTCACCCCCGCGAAAACCAGTAGAACCCAAGCATCCCGCCGAGCCCCAGCAGGCAGACGGCGAGAAAGACCAGCGCGCCGGCCGCGCTCACTTCGGGCGGCGGCGCGCCCTCGAGCGCTTCGAAGCGCCGCGGCGAAGCGCGCGGCTCTGCCGGCGGCGCCACGGATTCGGCGTAGTTCGCGACGACGGCGAGCCCCACGCGCGGCGCGAAGGCGACCGGCGGATCGCCGTTGTAGAACATCACCGGCAGCGACACCTCCCGCGGCCCATCGTCCGTGGTGACGGCGAAATGCAGGTGCGGCCCGCTGGCAAAGCCGGTCGCGCCCGAAAGCCCGAGCTGCCTGCCCGCGGCGACGACATCGCCCGCTTCGACCGACACCTCGAAAGGCATCAGGTGCGCGTAGGTGGCGACGCTGCCGTCGGCGTGGCGCACGCGCACCATGTTCGCCCTGGTGAGCAGCGCCTCGTCCTCCGCGCCGCCCTCGTAGCGCCACTCGGTACCGATCACCACGCCTGCGCGCGCCGCCAGCACTGGCGTACCCGGCGGCATCCTGAAATCGACCGCGTGCCGGCTGTACGGCGTGGTGTGCGTGGGATTGATCCCGCCCAGCGCCTGGCTGATCACATACGCCTGCCCCTCCGGGTACGGCAGCCGGTAAAGCACATCCGGCGCCTCCCCCGCCATCGCGCAGGGCGCCCAGGCAATCGCAAGCGCAAGCCAAAACATCCTCGCAGCCTACTCCAGGGACAGACCCCGATTTCGTTTTTGAGATCGGGGGTCTGTCCCTGCTTTTGGATTTTGGCGTAACGTGCACGATCGATTGCATAGTAGAGGCGCTGCAAGAGGCGGCGGGAAATCCATGATCCACCAGGCCACCCTCGAATTCCGCACCCGCGGCCGCGGTACCACCGACATAACGGCCGAGGTGCAACGCGCCGTCGCCACCAGCGGCATCGCTAAGGGCCTGTGCAGCGTCTTTCTGCAGCACACCAGCGCCTCGCTCATCCTCTGCGAGAACGCCGACCCCGACGTGCGCCGTGACCTGGAGATGCTGCTATCGCGCCTGGCTCCCGATGGCAACGAGGAGTACGTTCACGATGCAGAGGGACCGGACGACATGGCCTCGCATGCGCGGTCGATCCTCACCTCCAATACCCTCACCATTCCCGTCGCCGAGGTGAAGCTGATGCTAGGGACTTGGCAGGGGATTTATTTGTATGAACATCGGCATGCGGGGCATGCGCGCAGTGTTGTGGTGACAGTGCTAGGCGATACCGAGCCCTGATCCCGGTTCTCGTCCCGTGCATACTATGAATCATGGTTCTCCAAATCTCCGGCAAAGACCTGGGCGCCCTCGCAATGAAGGGCTTCTGCCCGCGCTGCTTCTGGATCTCGCGCCGCGCGAAGCTGCCGTGGCAGATCTTCCCGGGGATTTTCAGCTCGATCGACTCGTACTCGAAAAAGGTGGTGCACGGACAGTTCGATCAGTCGGGGATGCCGGGGTGGCTCTCGCCGCTGGGGGAACTGAAGGGGTACAAGGACCCGCCTTCGGCGCAGAAGTTCAGAGTGCCGGTGGAGGAGCACCGCCTGATGCTCACCGGGGCGCCGGACGCGATTTTCGAGCGCGCGGACGGCACGCTGGTGATCGCGGACTACAAGACCTCGCGCCACACGCCGAACCAGGATCGCCTCTTCCCCGTGTACGAGGTGCAGCTCAATGCCTACGCGTACATCGCGCGCAAGCTCGGCTGGAACGCGGTGTCGGCGTTGGCGCTGATCTATACCGAGCCGGTGACCACGGACGCGGCGGCGACGGGCGAAGCGGCGCGGCGCGAGGACGGGTTCGCGCTCGGCTTTGCCGCGAAGATCGTTGACGTTACGCAAAAAGAGGAGATGCTCGCGCCGCTCTTTGCGCGCGCGGCTGCGCTGCACGCGCTCGAGGCGGCGCCGGCGGGGCGCGAGGGCTGCGAGGATTGCGGGAAGCTGGAGAAAATCAGGGAGTTGCTGGGCTAGCGCTTCCGCTTCAGTAGATCGCCCAGCTTCTCGAAAGGCCGCGTCGTAGCCGGCGCTTTTGCAGCCTCCTTCCCTCCCCCGCCCGCCCTCGCATCCTCGAAGCGCGCGTGCTCGTTCTCGTGGCAGTAGATGCACAGCAGCTCCCAGTTCGAGCCGTCGGGCGGGTTGTGGTGGTGGTCGCCGTCCTTGTGGTGCACGGTGAGTTCGCGCAGGCGCGAGGCGGGGAACTCCCGCGCGCAGCGGGTGCAGATCCACGGCAGAAGCTTGAGGGCTCGTTCGCGGTAGGTCTTGTCCTCGGGCACGGCACCAGTCTACTTACTACAATGGCCAATGAACGATCCAGCCAGGCCCGCCCTGCCCACCGGCTTTGCACGCGAGATTTCGCGCGCGCAGATGGCGCTGCTGCCGGTCCGGCGCTACGAGGGCGAGGTGGTGCTGGTCGCCTCGCCGAAGGACTTTGACCGGGCCTGGGAGGATCTCGCGCAGGAGACGGCGGTCGGCTGGGATACGGAGACGCGGCCGGCGTTCAGGGTAGGCGAATCTTACTTGCCGAGCCTGGTGCAGGCAGCGACGGGGCGAACGGTGTACATCTTCCAGCTGGCGAAGATGGATTTTTCCAAGGTGGTGGGCGGGCTGTTCGCCGAGCCGACGATCGTCAAGCCGGGGATTTCGGTGGCGGACGACCTGAAGAAGCTCAAGCAGGTGTTTGCGTTCGAGGAGGCTTCGGTGCTCGACCTGGGCACGGTGGCCAAGCGCCACGGCGTGGAGCAGACGGGCCTGCGCAACCTGGCGGGAATCTTCCTCGGCTTTCGCGTACCCAAAGGCGCGAAGACGACCAACTGGGCGGCGGCGCGCCTCTCGGAGCAGCAGATCGCGTACGCGGCGACGGACGCCTGGGCGTGCCGCGAGCTGTACCTCAAGTTCCGCGAGCTGGGGATGGTGTAGCTCAGTAGTCGCTGTACTTCTTCATGCTGCCGCGCACCTTGGCGGCGGGATATTTCAGCGCGTTCTTCGCAATTTTCTTCGCCGCGGCGTCGAGCAGATCGACGTCCAGCTTGTCGGCGAGGCGCACGAGGTAGACGAGCACGTCGGCCATTTCGTCGCGCAGCTCTTCCAGTTTCGCCGGCGGCAGGGCGCGCGATTCGGCTTCGGTGAGCCACTGGAAATGCTCCATGAGTTCGGCAGCCTCGACCGCGAGCGCCATGGCGAGGTTCTTGGGCGAATGGAACTGGTCCCAGTCGCGCTCGGCGACGAATTTCCGCAGGGTGTCGCGCAGCTCGAGCATCGAATTCTCCATTGGATTCAAGCTTGCCACACGGCGTAGCCCTCCGCCTGCAGCGCGATCGCGAGTTCGACCTCCATGTCGCGCGCGGCGTCGTAGGGCATCGGGTTGGCGTAGGCGTAGAGCTTCGGCAAGAGGCGCAGGCCGTAGTCCTTGACGTAGGTGTTGGCCTGGATCCCGGCCTTGTGCTTGGCGAAGCGCTTTTCCGGCGTGAGGCCGGTGCAGCCCACGTACACACAGGGCTTGGTGATGTCGCGCTCCGGATTGGCGGCGCGAAAGCGCGCATGGTTGAGCACGCGGCCGTCCAGCTCGATGACATAGACGTTGTGGTGGTCGCGCTGAGCGCGGGGCCTGCGGCGCGGCTTTGCTTTTGGGGCGGGCTTCCTTTCTTGTTTCATGGTGCGGAGAGTCTGGCCGGCTTCAGGATACGGAAGGCCTTGGTACGCCTTGCGAGCTCGAGCAGTTTGTGGTCCTTGGTGATGAGGGCATCGGCGCGCACGGCAAGCGCGAGCTCGAGGAACTTCTGGTCGTCAGGATCCTGGCAGCGCGCGAGCGCTTTTCGGTCCGCTTCAGGTGCGGGCGTATCGACACGCGTTGCAGAACGCCGGAATTCGGCGAGGCAGGCGGCCTGCGCGGCCGCATCGAGCCTGTGCCTGGCGAGGTCGTAGCCGAGCACGCGCTCCAGTTCGGCCTCGCAGGCGGCGTCGATGAAGATGTCAACTCGCTTTTCTTTGGCTGCAAGCTTTAAATGGGACAAACCGGAATCGTTAAACACCAGCCGGTCGAGCCAGATGTTGGTGTCGAGGACAATCCGTGAAAAACGGGGACAGACCACGTTTTTCATCTGTTGCGTTGAGAAAAACGTGGTCTGTCCCGGTTTTAGGAAAGGATTTTCGCCAGCTCGCCGCTCGCGTGCAGGCGCGCTAGGTCGTCGGCGCCGCCGACCAGCACGCCCTTGACGAAGATCATCGGAAAGGTGGGCCAGCCGGTCCACATTTTGAGCGCGTTGCGCCGCCGCCAGCCGGAAAGATAGCTGCCGTACTCGAGGTATTTGTGGCGGATGTTGTGCCGCTCCAGGATCTTGCGCGCGTACTTTGGCTGGGGGTTCTGGCGCATGCCCACCACCACCACGGCGTTGGCGGCGACCGCGTCCGAGACTTCCTTCACGATATCGGCGTTGAGATTCGCGATCTTGTCGCGCACCGCGGGATGGATGCGCGATTCGTCGAGGATGCTGCGTGGCATGCTGGGCTCCCGGTCGGGCATACTATGGCGAGGAAGGAGATATTCGCATGAAATCCACCACGCTCCGCGCGCTCGCGGCCGTTGCCATCCTCGTCGCGCCCCTCGCCGCGCCCGCGGCCGAGGAACCCGAAGCCGTGTACGCGAAATTCCACCGCGCTGCAATCTCGCGCAATCTGGAAGAGCTGCTGCGCTACGGGCCGGATGCGCGCCGCGCCGAGTTGGGCTCGATGTCGGATGCGCAGAAGGAGGCGGTGCTGAAGATGGCCGCCTCGATGATGCCGCGCGCCTTCACCGTGCGCAGCAAGCAAGTGGCCGCCAACGGCCGCAGCGCGCGCCTGGTGGTGAGCGGCGCCGGCGAAAGCCTCATCGGCGGCAGGCCCGAGATGCTCTTCGGCGAAATCGCGATGGTGATGGAGCGCGGCGAATGGAAGGTGGACGAATCGAACTGGAGCAGCGAAGCGCCCGCCAACGTCCCCAGCGCGAAGCCGGCCGCCGCCAAGGCGCCGGCAAAAGCCGCTGCGAGACCGCAAAGCGCGCCAGTGAGCTCGTCGCCCGCACCCGCGCGCACCTTAGGCGCCGCCAAGCCGCCATGCGTCTACAAGGCGGTGATGACCGCCGACGACGTCGAGAACTGCAAGTAGGGACTGGCGCGAGCGGGTTTACCGCTTCTTATACTGCGGACGCCGCACCGGCGCTGCCACCGGGCGCTCGTCCTTGTGCCGGAAGCTGATGCGGCCTCGGCTGAGGTCGTAGGGCGATATCTCCAGGCTGACGCGGTCGCCGGCGAGGATGCGGATGCGGTGCCGGACGACTTTGCCGCCTGCGTAGGCGAGCACGCTCGCGCCGTTGGTGAGCTCGACGCGGAACTGCGTGTTGGGCAGGACTTCCTGCACCACGCCTTCCATCTCGAGCATCTCTTCCTTTGCCATGCAATTCTTTCGCTTACGGGGACGCGCAGTATATCTCAGGCCCGTGAGGTATCACGAGCGGGCCGATAATGCAGCGGGTACAGCTTCTTCACCACGTCGCCATCCGCAGCCCAGGCCTTGCAGCCGTCGATGAACCGCGGCTTCTTGTCACTTTGGTCGGGTGCTTCCTCCACCGCGCCCTGCCCCGCCTTGGGCCAGCTGCCCATGGTCTGGAACGCCACCGTCGCCGCAGGCATGAGCAATTCGGTGATGTGGGTGCAGCCCTTGGTGCGCCCGACCGCTTCCGTGACCGCCTTGCGCCAGCCGCCGCCGATTCTCGCGCCGATCAAGGCCTTGTAGGCGGGCGCGACGGTGGGGCAGATGTCGTAGGGCCCGTCGTTGGTGGTCACCGCGATGTCGCGCACAGTCATCGCCGTGTCGAGCGTCAGGCGCAGCTGCATGTCGTGCACGTGCATGCCGGCGTCGCGGTGGCCGCGGAAGACCTCTTCGACCGCGTAGGTCTTCTGATCGATGATCCGCGCTTCGATGTCGAAGAGGCCGTCGTCGCGCTCGAAGCCCTCGCACTTGATGCTGCGCGTGTGCAGATGGCGGCGGGGAACCGGTTTGGGGAGGCTCATTGAATTTTCCTTACCATGCGCGCGCGGCGCGATTGACGGTCTTTTCCACGTCTTCCTCGAGATAATAACCGCGGCGCTGCAGGTCCTGTGCGGCGGTTCGAATCCTAGCGACGAATCCGGCCCTGTCCTGGTAGCGCTCCACCATCGAGGCACGCGGATCGTTCGCCGCTTCGCGCTCCGCCGCGTTGCGCGCAAACGGCAGCGCCATGCCATCGAGCATGCACAGCTCCCCCGCGGCACCGGCCGCGGCGCTGCGCAGCGACCAGCCGGTGGTGGTGGCCGCCGGCACCGCCTGCTCGGGCAGGCGCAAGCCGGCGCGCTCGTTGCCGTCGGCGTCGATGGCCGGCACCAGCACCGAATAGCGGAACTGGTGCAGCGTTGGCGGCACGGTGTCGATGATGCCCTCCGCAATGCGCGCGCCGTAGTCGAATTGCGCGAGTGGGTTGGGCGCGCGCGGAGCGGCGAGCCCGCCGGGCTGCGGCCACTTCAGTGAGGCGGCGCTCACCAGCGTGCCATCCGCGATCCGCGGGTAGACGCTCGCGGGCGGCGGCGCGCCGCCCTTCACCCAGCGATCGAGCGCGAGCAGAAGCGCGCGCAGTGCCGGACGCGGATCCACCACTGTGTTCGCCGGCGCCGCACACGCGCCCTTCGGCATGCTCGGGGCGATCGAGTGCTGCGTACCGGCGAAATGGTAGATGCGCACATTCTCGGGCAGCGCGATGTCCTTCTCGCCCGTCCCGTCGGTGGTATTGAGCGAGTGCGCGCCCTGCCAGTACTCGGCCGAGGAGACGGTCTGCAGCACCCTGGGGCAGTTATCGCGCGCGCGGCAGCGCTCGAGCAACCCGTCTTCGCCCCGGCTCTTCGGGTCCCGCAGCTTCTCGTAGGCATAGGGGAAGGCCGCGTCCGGGTAGCCAAGGAAGCCGTAACCCATGCCGTGCACGCGGTTGGGCTGCGCGAAGCGGAAGTTTAGGTAGAGGCGCGCGGAGGCGTTGTGCGGCTGGATGCCCTCGAACACCGTGCGCAGGTCCTCGGTTTCGTTGAAACCGCGGTAGAGCATGCCGCGCAGAAAGCCGCCGCCCTGCGAACTGCCGTGCGCGAGCGCCACCGAGATATTGTGGCGCCCGCCAGGCCCGAGCGGATTGGCGGTGCCGGCGCTGTCCTGCTGCTGGTAGCGCAGAAAGCTCACGAAATCGCGCGTTGCGGCATAGCCGATGCCCGCCACCGGCGGATTTCGGGCGCGGTAGCTGAACTGGTAGAGCGCGCCGGCGCGGAATGCCTGGCCCGGCGGCGAGAGCCGGATCGCCGCGTCGTCGAGGAAATCCCAGCCGGCGGCGGCGATCACGACCGGCGCGTCATCGTTCTTCTCGCGCACCGTGAGCCGCGCCGCGGACTTGCTCAGCGACGCTGCCGAAAACGAAAGCTGCGCTTCGGTCTCGCCCGCGCCGTCGAAGAGGAACTCGTCCCACACCGGTTGCTCCAGGCCCAGCACGCGCGGTACCTCGAGCCGCAGCGGCTGCGACGCGCCCGGCATGTGCGTCGAAACCCGGGGCAACCCTTCATTCCAGCCGCTCCAGACCAGCGTAAAACCCTGGCGCATAAGGAAGCCGTCGCCCGCCGATTCGGGCGCAGCCAGCGCGTTGCCCGGCGGCGCGTCGTTCAGCTGCCGCAGGATCACCTTGTCGCCACGGTTGTTGACGTCATAGAGCAGGGTCCCGTTGCCCTTGAACGGGTCCGCGGGGCGCAGGATTTCGAAATCGCCGGAGTAATCGACCTTGCCGCGCGCGTTGCGCGGGGCGAGCCGGATGTCGACGATGCCGCGATTGGCAGGATGGGTGGCATCGAGCTCGCCATGGAAGCGCCCCGTCACGCGCACGTAGGGCCCGGCTGTGCCGAACGCCTTGCCGCCGGCGTATGGACCCTGGGAGAGGATTTGAATCCTTGTCACTTCTGAAAAGGCACTGAAGGAAATAAACAAGAGAGCAAAAACCAACCCGCGCCCGTTCATTTGCTCACCCGGTTCCTGCCGCCCTTCTTGGCGCGGTAGAGGGCTTCGTCGGCGGCCTTGAGGACCTGCGCCGGGGTCGAGCCTTCCGCCGGCGCGGCGGCGCCGATGGAGATGGTGACCGAGAGCAGCTTCTCGGGCGGCTGCGACTCCTCGGCGCCGAGGGCGCGCAGCTTCTCACCGTCTTCTTTCGCCTTGGGCCGCGCTTCGCTACGCACCGCCATGCGGTAGCCCGCGATCGAGGCGCGGATATCGGCCAGGTGCGGCATCGCCTGCTCCAGCGTCGCGTCGGCGAAAAGCACGGTGAACTCCTCGCCGCCGTAGCGGAACGCCCTGCCGCCGCCCTCCACTTCGGACAGGCGCGCGGCGACCAGCTTCAGCACCTGGTCGCCGATGTCGTGGCCGTGCGTGTCGTTGAAGGACTTGAAGTGGTCCACGTCGGCCATCGCCAGGACATAGCGCGGACCGAGGCCCGCCATTGCCTCCTGCAGCGCGCGCCGGCCCGGCAGCCCGGTCAACTCGTCGTTGAAGGCGAGGCGGCGCGATTCCTGCAGCATGGCGACCAGCAGGATCGCCCCCGCCGCCGCGCTGAACATGCCGAACACCTTCTCGCTTGCGGCCCACTCGCAGCCGATGAAGAAGGCCACCAGCGCGCCGCCCTGGCCGACGGCGACGGGCGATACCGGTCCGCCCTGCTTGACGACCTGCGGCGTCCAGGCGCGCCAGGCGGCTGCCGTGAAGGCCGCGCAAAAGAGCAGCCGGCCAACGAAGGGGGCGGGCGGCGAGCGCAGCAGCCAGTGATCCAGCACGGTCTGCCAGGCGGCCCCGGAAAGGGCGCTGCGGCCCGAAGAGGCGATCCAGGCCACGAGCAGGACCTCGCCCGCGAGGATGAACAGCCACCGGTAGTCGCCGTGGTAGGACACGCCGCGTTCCGGGCGCAGCAGCGCGACCAGGATGTTGAGCGGCACCAGCACCACCACCGCCGTGTACACCGAGCGCGCGGCGAAGCTGTCGGCACCCAGGTCGAGGGCATAGTGGTAGCCCGCGTAGGCGACCAGGAGCGAGATCGCCGCGACGAAGGCCCGCCCGCGGTTGAACCACAGGCTCATTCCCGCGCCGGCCAGGAGCACGAAATAGGCCCCCGCCTCCTTCAGCCCGGAAAGCGAAGGCGGCAGCGTCGGCCCGATCCAGAGCGCGAGCGCGGCCAGCAGCAGGATCGCCAGGGGGGCGAACGCGGGGCGCAGGGTGGTCGGCATCTTGATCACGTCAGGGCTCACCCAAGATACGATCGAGTTGGGCCAGCAGCGAAGGAATTTTTCGCCGTACGTTGTCATAGAGCAGGCGGTGGTTGATTTCGCCGCAATCGTGCGCAAGCACATTGCGCTGGCCGATCAGCGCGCGCCAGTCGATGCCCGGATGCTCATTCTTCGCACCCTCGCTGACGCGCCTGGCGGCCTCCCCCAACAGCTCGAGAGCGCGCTCGAGGGCGAGCCTTCGCATCGAGTCCCGTTCCAGGCGCGCGAACGCTATTCGATGCACGATCCGGCGCGAGCCCCGCGCGAACTGCCGCATGTCCCAGAAGTAGGCGCGATCGCGCTTTTCAGACCTCATACAGCGTCTTGAGGTCCGGGAGGATGGTTTCGCGCCGATAGGGATTTTTCAGGATTCCCGGGCCGGCGACCTGGACCGTACGGCTTGCGAACAGCGGCGAGAGCTCGTCTTGCATGTGTACGAGATCGAATGTCGAGGTCTTGCTGCTCGGCTTGAATTCCACCAGGAGGTCGACGTCGCTCTCAGGCCGCAGTTCGTTGCGCGCCGCCGAGCCGAAGAGCGACATCTTCTTCACGCCGTACTTGCGGCAGATTGAGGCCAAGGCCCTGGCATCGACCTTGGGAAGCCTGCCTGCGGGTTCGATGGTGTATTCGACGGCGTGCTTCTGCAGGGCCGGGGTCGTTCCCGCGGTCTTGTCGAGCATGGAGGAGAGTTCCGGGAAGACCGGCGATGCCTCGTTCGCCGAGTAGAGCACCTGGTTGCCGCTGCGTTCGGCGACGAGCAGGCCCGCCTCTGCAAGCTGGCGCAGTTCCCGGTGCAGCGACCCCGCGGGCACGCCCGTCAGGCGCGCGATCATGCGCACGTGCAACCGGTCTCCCGGCCGCAGGTAGAGCAGCGACAGGACGCGATGCCGGTAGGCGCCGAACAGGAGATTCGCCAATCCCTCCCGGGCCGTCTCGGTTTCGGCGGGTTCCGTTCTCATCATTGCTACGATTGTAGCACTTGTGAGAACGACCCGCTTGCGTTATCCCCCTAAGGAATCTCTGAAGAAGTAGCCGCGAATGACTGCGACCACATGGAAATCGATTCGGGGAACGCGATTCGAGTGCGATTCGAGCTTTTTTGCTGCCCGATCATGTTCTGAACAAGTCCTTT
>Ga0187893_10004198_pt1 | contig 27816 bp, 17 predicted proteins | sample MA1701074metaG_FD_139574 | JGI IMG/M metagenome (GOLD analysis project Ga0187893, IMG submission 139574) | White microbial mat communities from a basaltic lava cave in the Kipuka Kanohina Cave System on the Island of Hawaii, USA - MA170107-4 metaG ... | reverse complement strand
GGATCCTTCTCGAACAGAACAAGGTCATCTTCGAACCAGAGCTCGAGCGACTCGCTGCCTCGCAGCGCGCAATCGAGCTCGATACCGAGCTCGGGCGTGCCGCCGAATGGACGCGTTGGCTCGAGCCCATGGTTTGTGACGCAAGCGCACTCGTCGATACGGCCATCCGTGCCGGCAAGAAGGTGCTGTTCGAGGGGGCCCAGGGCGCGTTGCTCGACCTCGACCACGGAACGTATCCCTACGTCACGTCGTCAACGACCGTGGCCGGGGGGGTGTGCGCGGGCATTGGTATCGGACCGACCTTGATCGACCGCGTGTGGGGTATCAGCAAGGCATATACCACGCGCGTCGGGGCTGGTCCGTTTCCAACCAAGCTGATTGGCGCGGCGGGAGACCGCTTGCGCGAAGCGGGTCGAGAATACGGTGCGACCACCGGCCGTCCACGCGATTGTGGGTGGCTCGATCTCCCAGCGCTACGTTATGCAGCACGGATCAATGGTTTGACAGGCCTGTGCATCACCAAGCTCGACGTGCTCGCGAGCCTGCCCGATGCCTATGTGTGCATGGGCTATCGAGACGGCGTCGATCCTGGACGAGATGGCTTCGAGGCCGCCGTCCCCGTCTATGCACCGTTGCCCGGCTGGGGCGATCCGAGATGGGCGGAGGATCTCGTCGACGCGCGCACCATGACCGATCTGCCGAGCCCGATTCGGAACTATCTCGATACAATCGTGACGTTCGTGGGTGTGCCCATCGCTCTGGTTTCGCTCGGCGCAGAGCGGACCAAGACCATTACGCTGGAGTGCGCGTTTTGACGTCTCGATGTCCCATGACCCCGGCGCAGGTTACGCACCCGTCCTGTGGAATCCGCACGCGTTGCGGCTCCACGCGCCCAGGTGGTGCATCCATACTCCGACATGTGCTCGCGCGGTTGTTTACTCCGTGCAGGTTCCACTATACTGCGGACCCCCCGTCACGCGTGGCCCCGGATCGCGCTGGAGCGCGGTGAAACGCCCTAGGAACGCAAGCCAATGAAGATCGAATGCGACAAGTGTGCAGCCAAATACTCCATCGCAGACGACAAGGTCCGCGGCAAGACGTTCAAGATCCGCTGCAAAAAATGCGGAAACGTCATCATCGTGCGAGACAAGGCGGCCGGTTCGGCCGCTGCAGCCGAGCCTGATGGAGCGGCGGCAACGGAGGCCGGGTGGCACCTCGCGATCAATGGCGAGACCGTTGGGCCCGTGAGTGAGCAAGAGGTGCGAGATCGCTACGCTACGGGTGAAATCGACAAAGATACATCGATCTGGCAAGAGGGGTTCGACGACTGGGTTTCGCTCGGAGAGGTCAGTGTGTTTTCCGATCTCCCAGCTCCGAAAGCACGCGCCGCGGCGCGTGGAGACGACCCGTTTGCCAGCACCGCAGAGGAAGACTATGCCGCGCCGGCAGCGGGCCGCAGTGCCAGTGGCATGCGCGGGTTGTCGGGTGGACGGGGAGCGGGTGCACACGAGGCTTCGCCGCGCGTGTCGAGTCTGACGGCGCAGCGTAACGAAAACTCGGTGTTGTTTTCGCTCGACAGTTTGCAAGCGATGGCGACGAGCAGTCGCCCCGTGACGCAGTCGAGGAGTCGCCCCAGCGCGCTTGCAACGTCGGCCCCGTCGAGCGAGGGCTCGGGTCTCATCGACATCCGACAGATGGGCGCCGTGTTCGGAGGTGGTGCAGGAGTGGGCGCGGGAGCAGCCGCCGGTCTGGCGGCGAGTGCTGTGAATGCTGTCGAGCCGGGCGACGACATGCTGCCGAGTTTCGGTGGCGGCGGGTTTGGTGGGCTTGCGTCGACCCCGCTGGTGGCGCAACCGATCGCTGCGTCCGCCGGTGAACGACGCTCGAACATGGGCCTCTACGTGGTGCTCGCCGTGCTCGTGCTCGCGGTCGTGGGCCTTGGTTACCACGTGGCCACCCAGCAGCCCGTGGTCGAAAAGGTCGTCGTCGAAAAGGACGCACCATCGTCGGCGGCAGCCGCCGTCATCAAGGAAGACAAAGAGAAGATCGCCGAAGAAGAGGACAAGAAAGCGGCGGCCGCAGAGGAAAGCGGCGGTGAGAACGAAAAGGAAGACGGCGGTGACGACGACAAGAAAGGGGGGGGCGTCAAGCGCTCCAGCCCTCGAAGCACCGGCAGTAAATCGAGCGGCGGTGGTAGCAGCGCAAGCAAGTCAAGTGGCTCCGAGGCTCCTGCGGCTTCCCCGTCGAGCGGCAGTGACAAGAAGCCCACCGAGGCTCCGGCCGCGCCCTCCAAAGACAAAGACTACGACGTCGATTGCATCCTCAATCCCGATTTGCCCAAGTGTGGTGGAAAGAGCAGCAAGTCGAGTGGTGGTGGCAGCAAGCCCGCAGCTCCGGCTGCGGATTCCAACTTGCCCGTGACACTCAGCCAGAGCGACATCAAATCGGGTTTCGAAGCCGTCAAGCCGGCCGCGAAAGCTTGCGGCGGAAAACACTCCGCTGCGCCAGGGACCTCGGTGAACGTCAAGGTCTCGATCGACGGGACTACGGGTCGTGTGACGTCGTCGACTGCTCAGGGCGACCAGGCCGGTACGGCGCTCGGCAACTGTGTGGCCAAGGAGCTCATGAAGGCTTCCTTCAAGAAGTTTCAAAAGGCACAAATGGGCGTGATTTACCCCATCAGGGTGTGACCCGAGCCTCCGTGTCCATCGCTTCGCCCTTGCAAACCAAGGTGACGCAAACGAACGTGGCCCGCGATCACGTCACGGTTCTTTCGTGATCTTTTGAGGTGGCTGGGGAGGTGCCGGCGACGACGGTGGCGACGGCGGTGTTGGTGGTATGGATGGCTGCCCTCGTTCAGTGCGGATCTTGTCTGCCAACCCATTCAAGATCGCATGGGGCAAATGCGCTGGTCCGTCGTTCGTGCCTACGACGATGCTCACTCCAGCTCGCCCTGACGGATCTTGCGTACGATAGAGCTCCATGCTCGCTTGACCGACTCGCGGTGTCCCGTTCGTGCTGGCGAGTGGAAATTCGAACAGGATGTAGCCAGCGTCGGGATCCTTGTCACGAATCATGTACCCGCGGTCGACGCGAAGATAACGAACCGCCGTTGGCCACACATGGTCGTACGGGTAGTTCAAGAACCGACGTTCCTGAAGCATGAACAGGCCCATACTCGACGAGGTGGGCGACCAAAGCCCCGCCGCAAGGACCATTTGGCTGTGTTCCCGTGCGAATGCCCATTCGGGCGCCCATTCGGATGGCTTCCCCATGGGGTGCTGTTCTTCGCGCGCGACCCCAGCTGAGATTGGGATTGGGATTGGGGTGGGAGCGGCTCGTACGAGTGCCACCCCGGTCCAGCACAGCGCAGCAGCCGCAAAGAGCACTGTGCCCAGACGAGGCACGCTGTAGGTCTCGAAGGCCATGTCCAACGGTAAAGGGGGGCTGGCACGCTACTCAAGTTTCGGGCAATTTAGTGGCTTGGGTCTCTACGCCTTCGCCTCGCACGACCCATTCCACCGGAAGGCTTGATTGCAATCTCTCACCCGGCCAAAAGGCCGATGGTCCGCTCGTCGCCGGCGTGGAAACCATGCCCCGCGAAACCGGTCTCGACATCACAGGCACGATCATGAAAAACACCCGTGAAAACTCCGCTTTGCTCGCGTTGAGCGAGCTTCGTAACCTTGAATCCGAACGCCAAGCGCGGGAGGAAGCCGAACGTCGCGCGCGTGAGGACGCCGAACGCAATGCGCGTGAGGCCGCCGAGCGTCGTGTTCGCGAGGAAGCCGAACGTCGCGCTCGTGAACAGGCCGAGCAAGTCGCTCGCGAATTGGCTGAGCGCGAGGCTCGGGAGCGAGAGGAACGCATTCGTGTCCAAGAGGCCGAGGCGCGGGCCCGAATGGAACAAGAAGGCAGGCTCCGAGAGGAGCAAATGCGCTTGGATGCCCAGGTGAAGATCGCTCAACGCAAAGGCACGCCGACTTGGCTATATGCAAGCGTCGGTGTCCTCGTGGTCGCGCTTGCTGGAGGTGGCGTCATGTGGAAACGCCACGCGGACGAAGCCGCGGCGCAGCGGGCCAAGGACGAAGAGCAGGGCAAGAAGCAGGCGGAGGCATTGGCTGCCCAAGCGGAAGCGCTTCAAGCTCTGAAGAAAGAGATGGAGACGCTCGAACGCGAGCGTCAAGAGCTCTCGAAGCAGCAAGCCGAGTTGGAGCGGAAGCTTGCTTCGGCTGGTAGTGAAGAGGAACGTCAAAAGCTGCTCGCAGAACAAAGTGAGCTCAAGAAGAAAGCCGACAGCAACCGCAGTCGGATGTCCAGGGCCAAGGAGAAGAATCATCAGGCCGACGGTTCCGCGAACGTCGAGGTGCCCAAACCGGTGGGTCGCAAGGACAAAGTCGAGATCCAAAAAAGCGACGATCCGCTCGACGGGATCTGAAACTCAGTTTTGGGAGAGACGTCGCCGTCTCTCACCCGCGCCAGCGAAGCCGTCGCGGGTCCCCCTCTCTCACGGCGCTGTCGCGCTGGTTTCCGCTGGCGAGATGCAGTCGCCACGAGCTCCGTTTGGGCAGTTCGGGGGACACACGCGTACGAAGCCGCTCGTGCAACGGCGTGGGCTTGCTAGCAGCAAGGACACGTGTTATCCGGGCGTCCCTTGTCGCGACCGAGTCAGGCCTGGTAGCCAAGTGGTAAGGCAGAGCTCTGCAAAAGCTCTATACGCCGGTTCAATTCCGGCCCAGGCCTCCATCGTACTGCTGCTGTTCTTGGATGCGAAAGTGCCCGCGCTTACTTGTGTCCGACGCCCGAAAGCGGAGGCTTTGCCTTCGGCGGCGGCCCGCCGAGCTCGAGGTATTGCTGAGCCATCTCGTACTCGAAGAAGCCCATCATGTCGGTGTTCAGAACTTTGCGCATGAGCGCTTGGCCCCCACGTGCGTCTCCCGTCCGCCATCGGCGGAGCCCCTCGTAGAAGTATGCCTCCGCGCGTTCTCCCTGGTCCCCTGCGGTCCCGAGCAGCTCCTGGAAGCTCAGCTTGCCTTGGGCATGAAGTGCAAGTTTGCTCTCCCAGCCGGTACCGGCGTAGCGCCGTAGGAATAGCTCGACCCGTCTTTCGGGCGCCAGTCCTTGCCGAAGTGCCAGCTCGTTCATCCACAACGTGAAATAGAGCTTGAGACTTTCGCGAATGTCTTCGCGCGCCATCGCACGAACGTAGACCTCGTGAGCTTGATCGTAGTAGCCATGGCTCACGAGTGACAGTAATGGCTCGGCGTAGCACTGGGCACGATCCGGAGTGAGCGCTGCGGCCTGGCGAAAGTCTTCCATCGCCAGTGCGATGTCTCCGAGGACGAATAGCAGGCGGCCACGATCGACGAGTGTTTCGCTGCGGAGCGATTCGTCGAGTTGCGGCACGGACAGCAGCTTGTTCATGTGTTGCATGGCTTCGCGTAGCCGGACTGTCGCGTGTTGAGCCTTGCCTTGCCGCCGAGAGATCTCTCCGAGCTGGAGAGCGGCCCGGGCCTCCCATCGCAGGCGACTGGTCTTGTCGTCGAGCGGTAGCTCGACCAGCTCTGTATAGCGCCGCTCGGCGTCGGCAAAACGGCCGCGCTTGAGCGCGATCGTTCCCAGCAGATCGATGGTCTCGGGCTCGCGTTCGATGGCTAGACCGCGTTCGAGCAAGGTCGCAGCTTCGTCGACTCGTCCGGTGTCGTAAAGCGCTTGACCGACGACCAGGTAGGCTTCGGAAAGCCGGGGGCGAATCGGGCGGTCGCGCCACAACTTGACCGCGCGGCCATGAAATCCCTCCAATTTGGGCAGTCTCGCCAACGCCGCGTCTTCGTCCACCTGCGATATCCGTGAGAGGCTTGCCTGATGGAGCACGGCCAGCTCCTGCCACGCATCGAAGATGTCCTCCTTGCGTGCGATCACATGCTCGAGATGGACAATCGCGGCGTCGATCAAGCCGCTTTGACGAAAGCTTCTGGCCATGAGCAAGTGTGCGAACGGATCGTTCGGGTGTCGTGCAATGGCACGACGGCCGAGATTTTCCACGATCCCCCAGCCCTGAGTCGCGAACACTGGAGGCATCGTGGCGGTTCCCTCGTCGGGCTGGAACTGTGCCGCGAGAGCAAGCAGGGGACCCGATGTTCGTGCGGGATCCTTCGCACGTATGACGAACTCGCGAAGCTTGCGCGTCGGCGTGTCGATCTGTATGCGCTCGAGCGCCGCCAAGCTGCCCTCGAAATCGTCCGCGCGCAGGTATAGGCGAATGAGCAGGTAGCCTGTTACCTCTGCGCGATGCGTCGCGGCCAGACCGACTTCGCTGCCGCGCGTACGGCCTGCCAGCGCGGCGCCATAACGTGCCACATAGAGATCGGCCAAACGCTCGACCACGAACGGAGACGGAAATATTGCGGCGGTTTCTTCGAGTGTCTGCTCGAGCTCCTCGTGTTGGAGCAATGGTTCGGTCGCGAACATGCTGTTTCGCACGATCCACTGCTCGAGCTGCGTCCAATCGGTCAAGGCGCTGGCACGAGCGCGTTCCGAACCGAAGTGCTGTTCCACCGCCAACGCGAACATGCTTGGTTTCTCGAGCCCGCGCTTGGCAGATACCGCGTATACCCTTCGTGCCGCACTGGCCAACTCCGGGACAGCTGCCCGTTTACGCAGCTCGGAGGCACTGTACAGTGCGCCGGTGTATTGGAGCGCCGTGACGGCTTCGGGATACTGTTTGTCGGCAATGCAACGATCGATGTATTCGAGCAGAAATTTACCTAGAACCACACGGAACTGTTCGCGTTTGGGGTGACCAGGGGGAACGAGAGCATAGTCGTTCAACGCCACGGCGAAGTCGTCGAGGCTGGTGACGCGGGGGGGAACGTTCGGAACTCGGAGCGCGGCTCGAGGCCCCGTGGCGCAGCCGATTTCGGCGACCGGGACCAGCAGTAGCGACACCAGGAGCGCTGCACGAAGGTGCACGGCGACCAGTGTACCAGCGCACGGACGGCCGGCCAGCCAGGCGCTCTCGCGCCCGCGTGCTATCCTGGCAAGTGCGACCGAGCGTGTACGAAGGTCGACTTCGGTCGACTTCGGTCGACTGGTCGACCCCCATCGAGTCATCACGATCCGCGTGCTCTTCTCACGGCTCTACGGAACATGAACAGGAACCTTGGTCCGCTCGTCTTCGCTCATCGTGGGGCCAGCGGCGACCACCTGGAAAACACACTCGCGGCCTTCCAAGCAGCCACAGACTGCGGCGTCGACGGTGTCGAGCTCGATGTCATGGTCAGCGCAGATAGCGTCCCGATCGTGTTTCACGACGACGATCTCACCAGGCTGGCAGGCCGAGCCACTCGAGTCGACAGTCTCACGTGGGTCGAGCTCCAGCAGGTGTCCCTGCGCGGCGGACAGCGAATCCCCAGTCTAGAACAAGTGCTCGTGGTTTGGCCGGCCACGCGATGGCTCAACGTCGAGCTCAAAGCCGGTGGAGCTGGCATGGTCCGAAGCGTCGCACGACTTTTGACTGGCCGACCCAACGTGATTCTGAGCAGTTTCGCGCCCGAGCTGCTGGCAGCGGCACTCGAGCACGCGCCGGAGCACGAGCGCGCCATGTTGCTCGAGGCCGACAGCCCGGTGTGGTTGTACGACGAAGGCATCGAGCGCTTTGCGTGCCGCGCTGTTCATGTGCACGAACAGGTTTGTACGCGCGAGCGCGTAGCCGAATTCCACCAACGGGAGCTGGTGGTGGGAGCTTGGACGGTCAACAGCGAGGCGAGGGCAAGGGAGCTCGTAACATGGGGTGTCGACCGGATCTTCACGGACTGGCCGGCGCGACTACACATGGGTGGTGTGTGCGTCACAGATCCAAACCACGCTCCGACCAGCGCACCGCGAGCGTGAGCGTATGGACCAGTCCGACGTAGCGACCTGCGTTGGTTGGACGCGCGCGACCGTCGAGCACGAGCTCGGCTCTCGGCGCGTTGATGTCCCCGCCCATGGCCTCGAACTCCGTCTGCGCAGTAGGATCGAATGCTGCTCGGCTGGGGCGCACGTGATTCGGTAGCCAAACGTCGAGTCCATAGCCGGGAACCAGCACGAACCCACTTTGCCCGACCCTGACGGCCAAGCCGAATGTGGCCCCCACGCGCCACGGTTCGTGGCTCGCAGCCGTCTGTGCCGTGGGTCGCACGTTTGGTGTGGCGCCATGCCCGGCGAACGTCATGGTGAGATTCGAACGTGCCCGGTAGCTCGTATAGAGATCGAATCCGTACACGTCCTGCAGTCCACGATGACGCGTGAACTGTGGAAGCACGTAGCTGTCGCGATCCAACCCGACCAAACTGATGGTTTGATCTCCCGGGTCGGCACAATTGACTACGCCCAACTTACGCGGATGCGGTTGCCAACAATTGTCGCGCCAATATAGGTTGGCGTCGATACGCCACAGCTTGCTTCTACCGAGCACGAACGAGCCACCAATCGCCGCCTCCATCGGGATCCGTTGGGACAGCTCGGCACCGATCGACTCAGAAGTGTCACAGCTCGATACGCTGTCCCCGGTCTGTTCGGCGAACGGGCGACACACGACTGCACGTCCACTCAGCGCCATCAGTCCACGTCGACGAAGCGGCTGCGTGCGGTAGCGCACGCCAATCGAAATCCGTTCGTTTTCGCTGCGGTACGAGAGACCGAGCGTGAGAGCCACGTCGAGCCCCTGCTGTCCTCCCGGCCCGGGGATCCAGCGAGTGCGGCCAGAGAACGCGAATCGTTCGGCGCAGCGCGGATTCTCCTTGTCGTCACACCGGATCACGTCGAGATTGTCATCGACGGTCGCCAGGTCCGTGTCGTTGTCGAACGCGAAGCGGGTGAATATGCGCGGGAGGTGAACGGCCACGCCGGCTTGAACGCGGGCAATCATGTAGGCCGCCGCGAACGTGAGATCTTGGCGACGTTCCACCGCACCGGCGCGCCGCACATCCGGGCAGCGGCGGTCGTCGCCTACTGCAGCGCAGCCGAACGAGGAATCGTTGGCCAGGTGATAGCGCAGCTCGGAAGCCGGGCCAGTGCCCAGCGCGCCCATCCGGTAGCGGCTCGAAAGATCATAGAGCGCGAGTCCCAACGCAAAGCGGTCGATCTGAAAGGTCGCTCCGACGAAATAGCTGCCGAGCGGATCAGCGAGCATGGCCCGTTCGGCGAGGTCGTTTTGCGGAGCCCCGCTCGCGTCAGCGATGTCGTGCCGACGCACCCAGAGCTGTTCGACGCCCGTCGTCCCACTCGCGTGGACGTGCAGCCCCGGCAGCGAGGCAATGAGAGCGGGATTGTGATGCACGGCGGTAACCGATGACGTTGCGGCACCCTGTGGCTCTGCTCCACCCAAGCGAAGGGCCTCGCCGGGGGCGGCAGCCGCGGTCGCCGAACCGAGCAGGACGGCATGGCAAAGTCCCAGGCAAAATGCTGGTGTCCCAACCTTGCGAAACTGCGCGACGGCGGTCGACCCCCGCGGCTGCTTGGAGCCAGCCGTTCGAGCATGATTCGGCCGGATCCGCAGCACGGTGAGGCGGAGCATAAGCCTGCTGGCGGCCCAATGTGCGACCGTGCGTGGGTTGACCCTACAAAGGCCTGCCTCTAGGATGCCTACGGAGTGCATTGTTACCGCACGCGACCGACGGCTGGATCGCCGTGCCGCCAGGCCCGAGAACGAGCATGAGCAAAACCCTGCATCAGTTCCATTGCCGAGACGAGCTCTGGACACGCGTGCAAGCGCTCGCCGAGCGTCGGGGCATCAGCGTCGACGACGTGATTCAAGCGGCATTGGTGCAGCTCTTCACCAAGAAGAAAGGCGACTCCGTAGGTGGTACCACCGGCGAGGTTCGATCGGACGTTCGATCGCTCACCCCGCGGCCCGTGTCACCCGGCCAGCCGCCGCGCAGCGCGGGGCCGTCTGGAACAGGGGGGTCCGCTGCGTCTCCAGCGAAATCGTCCGCGGCCGTTTCGCCGCTCAATGCGGCTCCAACGATGACGCCGAGGCCGACCAATCGGGTGCCTGCGAGTGCACCACTTCCTCGTCCGACCGGTGCTGGCACACGTCTTCCGTCTCCCACGGGAAGCACGCCTTCGGCACATGCTCCGCCAGCTCCAGCTCCCGTGGCAAATTCAGGAACCGCTGGCGCGCGCCCGTTGTATTTGTACTGCGAGGGGCAATGGTACGAGATCAACCAAGAGCAATTCGTGATCGGTCGCGGCTCGAAGTACTCCGACCTTGCCATCAAGGACGCAAACATCTCTCGTCGCCATTGCGCAGTCGTTCGCAAAAACGGTGAATACTACATGAAGGATCTCGAAAGCACGAACGGCGTCGAGTTCAACGGCGTTCGTGTAGACGATCATCTGATCCACGAGGGTAACGTGTATTATTTATGTGATCACGAGCTGCGCTTCACGTTCCACCCGTCAGGCTGACCTGGCGCGTTGCCGTGATCCAAGTGACCCGTCGCCGTGGTTCCAGTCCTCCGTCACGGCTACGCGAGCTGCTTCGCGAGGCCGCGGAAAACGCGTTCTCGCGCGTGATGGAGCCGACGCTCGCCGCGGGCTTGCCGGATGCGTTCGAAACGTTCTTGCGCGAGTGCTCGCCGGCGCTCGCCAGTGATGCACTGGCACACCTTCGCGACAACCTGGCTCGTTTCGATCAACTCGGCGCCCACGAACGCGCGCAGATCGTGGCACTCGGGCTACGATTGACGCACAAGACGGCGAATGGAAGCTCCGGAACGCGGCAGGTTTCGTCTCGCAACGGCAAGCCGGCGCCGCGCAAACGACTTACCGATTCGGTCGATGCGTCTCCCGTGACGGACAAGACCGGCGGTGCTGGCCAGCTACGTGGCCGTTTGCCGGGCGTCGGTCCCGGTACGGCCGGCAAGCTCGCGGCCGCGGGCCTTTGCACGCTCGACGATCTGGCAGGATGGCTCCCGGTCGCTTATCACGATTGCCGTTCGAGGCAAGCGATTGCCGACGTCTCCGATGGCGAACAGGCGGTATTGGAAGTCGAAATCGTTTGGTTTCGCGAGCAGTTTTTTCGCGGGCGTTATCACGCGCGCATGGAAGCACGGCAGTCAGTGCCGAAGGCGCCACCCGAAACAGTCATCGTGCACTGGTTTCATCGCGTTGGGGGCCTTGCGCAACGCATGCTTGCCGGAACGCGTGTCGTGCTGATCGGTACGATCAAGTATTTGCAAGGACGTCCGACCATGGCGCATCCCGACATCCACGATGCCGATTCCGGTGGACCCACGATTTCGCTTCGCTACCCACGGGTGGAGGGCGTGCCACCACGCACGTTGGCCAGGCTGTGTCGCGCGGCAGTGGAACACCTCGCGGGCCCGGAATCGGGTGAAGTCCTGCCCGACGACGTGCTTCGGACTCACCGGCTGACCGATCGAATCTCCGCGCTTCGGGCCCTTCACATGCCCGCTGACGACCTTTCGCTGGACGACGTCGCAGCGCTGCGGGGGGGTCGCTCCGAAGCGCATCGACGCCTCGCGTTCGAAGACTTGTTCTTTCTGCAGCTGCAATTGCTGCGCAGACGGGTGAGCGTGCATGGCCAGCCGTGCACGCTCGTATTGCCGGAACGCGCGTTCGAGCCAGAGCGCCTGCGCGCGTGTGTTCCGTTCGAGCCAACGGGTGCGCAATGGCGAGTGGTTCGTGAATTGTTGGGCGATCTCGCTACCGGACGGTCGATGTGGAGGTTACTTCAGGGCGATGTCGGTTCCGGCAAAACCTTCGTGGCATTTGCGTGCGCGTGGGCGATCATCGAAGCGGGTGGCCAAGTGGCCGTGATGGCGCCGACCGAGATCCTCGCGGAGCAACACCTTCGCACGCTCGCACCGTGGTGTACCCGCGCAGGCCTACGCGTCGCGCTGCTCACAGGCTCGACCGCACGCGCGGAGCGAGCGTCGACGTTGGCTCTGCTCGGTGCCGGCCAGATTGATGTCGTCATCGGTACGCACGCGCTGTTGGTCGGTGATGTCGAGTTCGCGCGGCTCGGGCTGGTGGTGGTCGACGAGCAGCATCGTTTCGGCGTCGAGCAACGAGCGATGTTGCGAGACAAGGGACGGGTGCCTCATATGCTGGTGATGACGGCCACGCCGATTCCCCGCACGATGGCACTCACGCACTACGGTGAGCTCGATGTGTCGGTACTCGACGAACGACCTCCTGGTCGCTTGCCAGCGCTCACGCGCGTGCATGCCGGTCCACGGGCACTCGAGCGCGCGCGGCGTGAGCTGGTCGCCGAGATCGAGAACGGTGGGCAAGCATTCGTGGTGTGCCCCCTGGTCGAAGCCAGCGAGGTGATCTCGGTGACCGATGTCGAAGCCTCGGCCGCGGCATTGCGCAAGCTCTTGCCGAAGCAACGCATCGAAGTCGTGCATGGTCGCTTGGCCACGCGCGACAAGGAGCAAGTGATGCGGAGCTTCCGTGACGGCGAGATCCGGATCCTCGTCGCCACCACGATCATCGAGGTAGGTGTCGACGTTCCCGACGCTCGTGTCATGCTCGTCGAGCATGCCGAGCGCTTTGGACTGGCACAGCTGCACCAGCTGCGTGGCCGCGTCGGCCGAGGCACCATGCGTGGAGTGTGCATCCTCCACACCGCGCACGCGGTTGGTTCGGATGCCGCTATTCGGGTGGCTGTACTCGCCGAAACGGACGATGGCATTGCATTGGCCGAGCGCGATCTCGAGTTGCGAGGCCCGGGCGAGGTGTTTGGCACGCGACAGGCTGGCATGCCCCGTTTTCGCCTACCTCCCGGTGCCGGGTTGCGACTCCTGATGGATGCCCGGGAGGCCGCAAGCGTCGTGCTCGAACGTGATCCCACGCTGGGAGATCACCCTTTGCTGGCCCGAGAGCTGGCCCGCCGCAGCGCCTCACGAGATGTGTTCGCCGGGGAATCCGGGTAAAAAACGGGTTACCATGGACCGGCTCTCCATGACCCGATGGCAACGTCTCGTGTGTCACTGCCTCGTCGTCGAAGAACGCGCGGTCCTTGCTAGCATCCGCGCCGGAGCCAGCGATCTGGCAGCGATCGGCGCTCGATGTGGAGCGGGAACTGGATGCGGTAGCTGTCGTCCACTGCTCGAGCACTTGCTCGCCGAAACACTGGCGCGGCATGCGAGTCGTCGGCAGCCACGCCAACACGCCAACACCCAGCTGGGCTTGTTCGCCGCGACCCGGACGCCAACCGAGTGAGGCATTGGGGGCTCGTCCACGCCATGCAATCCGGCCAACCGGTCCAGCTGATGCAACGTTCCCGCCATTTCGCCGAATTACCGAGAGCCGTTTACAGCCGGCGTGTGAGCGCCTAAAACCCCGACCCCTATGCTGGTCGTCCAAAAATACGGCGGAACGTCCGTCGGCACGCTCGAACGCATTCGTACATGCGCGATGCGTTGTCTGGAAACTCAGCGGGCTGCGACGTCTTTGGTCGTGGTGGTCTCCGCGATGTCCGGCGAGACCAATCGCCTGATCGCATTGTCCAATCAGCTGCTTGCGTTCGGTCATGCGGTTGCGAGCGAAGCGCAGCCAAATACGGCGACGTGGGTCGCGCCAGAGAAATCCGGTGATCACGATCACGAGCGCGAGCTCGACCAGCTCGTGAGCACGGGCGAAAAAGTGAGTGCTGCATTGCTGGCGATGGCCATCCAGGATCTCGGTGGCAAGGCAACATCACTGGTCGGCCATCAGCTCGGGCTCCAAACCGATCGGAACTTCACACGTGCACGCATTAGGACCATCGATCGCGAACGCATCGACCGAGAGCTCGCTTCCGGACGGATCGTGGTGTGCGCAGGTTTTCAGGGTATCGATTCCGATGGGAACATCACCACGTTGGGCCGCGGTGGCTCGGACACGTCGGCGGTGGCACTCGCGGCTGCGCTCAAGGCAGCTACCTGCGAGATCCTGACGGATGTCGATGGTGTTTACACCACCGATCCACGCATCGTTCCGGGCGCGCGAAAAATTGCCCGCATGACGTACGAGGAGATGCTGGAGCTTGCCAGCTTGGGTGCCAAAGTGCTGCAGATTCGCAGTGTCGAGTTTGCCATGAAGTACGGTGTGCGCGTGCACGTCCGTTCGAGTCTCAACCAAAACGAAGGAACGTGGATCGTGCCCGAAGACAACAGCATGGAGTCCGTGGTGGTCGCGGGGGTAGCCCTCGATCGCAACGAAGCCAAGGTCACGGTGTCCAACGTGCCGGACGTTCCCGGCACGTTGGCCAACTTGTTCGGGCGGCTCGGAGAGGCCGGCATCGTCGTGGACATGATCATCCAAAATACCAGCCGGGCGTCCGCAGCCGACGTCACCTTTACGGTGCCGGAGAACGAGCTCGAGCGTTCGGTGGCCCTGCTGCGTAATGTACCGTTTGTGGCGGATGGGCGCTCGGGCATCGAGACCGACCGTGACATTTGCAAGATCTCCATCGTGGGCGTGGGCATGCGCACCCATGCGGGTGTTGCAGCCAAAGCGTTCTCCTTACTCTCCAGCGAGGGCATCAATATCCAGATGGTCGCGACATCGGAGATCAAAGTGTCCGTGATCGTTCACGAGCGTTATGGCGAGCTGGCGTTGCGCGCCCTGCACGACGGTTTCGGCGTGGGCACGCCGCCCTCCCTGTGATTGATGCTCGCAGCAACATGTCCGCGCTCGTCGATTGGCCGAGCGCGCCGCTTTGGCTCGTCATCGCGATGTCTCTCGTGCTGCACGCGGTACCTGCCGAACAGCCCCTGGCGCGCGCGCTGCCGTGCAACAAGGCTGCGCTCGTCGATGGACTGCTCCGCTGCGACGGGGAGTTGGACGTGGTGCCGACCGACTGCACCGCGGACGTATGGCAACGTGTGCGTCCCGGAGATGACGTCGATACCTCGCTTCTATGTGGCGGCGTGCACACGATGTTACGCATGGCGCCAGACGATCTAGCGGCGCTCGAGCAACCAGTCGACGTGAACCGTGCGTCCGAGGACGAGCTTGCGAGCCTACCCGGCGTTGGGCCAGCGCTGGCACGGGCGATGGTGTTGCACCGGCCGTTCAGGAGCGTCGACGAGCTCGACCGCGTACCCGGGATCGGCACCAAACGGTTGACACGATTGCGTGCCCGCGCACGCGTGTTCCACGACGAATGAAGCACTATTGGCCGCGCCCGACGATGGCCTCCAAGTCGTCGACCTGCTTCGATAGCGCGCGGGTGAGCACTTCTTTGCCGTCGTCCGTGACGAGCACGTCGTCTTCGATGCGTACGCCACATCCCCGTAGCTCACGGGGCGCAACAGGATCGTCGGACGAGACGTAAAGGCCGGGCTCGATCGTGAGCACATACCCTGGTGCGAGGGGACGTGACTTGCGTGCGATGCAATAGTGACCGGCATCGTGCACATCGGCCCCGAGCCAATGGCTGGTCCGGTGCATGTAATAGCGCTTGTAATCTTCACGTTCGATGATGCCATCGAGCTCGCCTTCGATCAGACCGAGTTGGCGCAATCCGTCGCACAGGATCCGCAAGCAGCCCTGATGGATGCCGTCGATGGTGTGTCCCGGCATGGTCATGGCGATACCCGCCTCGTTGGCCGCGAGCACGATGGCGTAGAGATCGCGCTGCGCCGGTGTGAACTTGCCGGAAATCGGGTATGTGCGGGTGATGTCGGCGGAAAACGACTCCCACTCGGCACCGGCGTCGACGAGCACCAAGGTATTCGGCAGCAGCATCGCGTCGTTCTCGACGTAGTGCAAAATGGTCGCATTGTCGCCACCTCCGACGATGCTCGAGTAACCCGGTCCGCTCGCTCCCGCGCGGCGAAAGTCGTGCTCGAGCAGCGCTTCGAGCTCGTATTCGTACATGCCTGGACGAACGCGCGTCATTGCATGCATATGCGCGGCCACGCTGATGGCTACGGCTTGGCGCAGGCACGTCAGTGCGCCGGCGTCCTTGACCAAACGATCCTCGCCCAACAACCATCGGGCGTCCGCCAACATGGTGGGAACGACGACCCCGTTTCGCTCGCGTCTGCGAAGCAGCTCCAGCGCTGCGAAAACCTGACCATCGAGCGAGGGATACACCCCCATGGGCATGTGGACGATCGACGCACCTTCGAGCAGACTGGGCAAACGTTCCGTCAGCTCACCCAGTGGATAGGCGGCATCGGCACCGCGCTGCAACGCGCCTTCGGGACCGAGGCGGCGTCCGCTCCAGATCTCCGCGTCTCGGTCGCGCGGCCGCACGAACATCGTGAGCTTGGCGTCGCCCGTGGCTCGCAGCACCATGACGGCACCTGGCTCGCGAATCCCAGTCAGGTAGTAGAAGTTGGAGTCGGGTCGGAATCGGTGCTCGGTATCGTTGGAACGGATCCTGATGTCGCCGCCATGCAACACGAGGCAGTTTTCGCCTAGCGCGGCGCAGATTCGCTCGATGCGGGCACGGTGTGCTGACATGTCGGCGGGTGGTGTCGTACCGTCCACAACCACAGCATAGCTCGAACGTCATCCTACTGATCCATACGCCGGACGCACGCCGGACGCCGACCAGCGCGACCTGCCTTGCACACGGGTAGGTATCCGTGTGCCAATGCTGGATCTCAAGTCACTACGCGAACCGGCGATGAACCATGCGTGACCAGCATCAGACTACCACGACGCGCCCCGGTCCATACTCGCGTAATGACGTACGAGCTCGGGGGCGGTGCGGTCGACGTCGCGGCACTTCCTTGGGTGTGGCCGCTGGCAGGTCCATTCGGCGCGGTGCTGCTCGCGGCCATGCTTCTGCTTTCGCTGCACTAGCGATTGGCGCCGGTTCTCGCCCCCCTCTTCGTTTGGTTCGGGCCTGCCTGGGCTGGCTGGTTAGGTTGTGGAAAAATGCTTTGAATTCCGGCATTTTGTGCACGCCATGTCGTCCCCTCAGCTCGCGCACCACCTCGTCAACGAGGTCCAGCAGGCGCTTACGTCCTATACGACGCTGTTTCCCGAGACCGATCGAGAGTTTCTGAGCGCCCTGGTGCACGCCGTGGTCGCCTCGGTCGATCCCCGGGATCTTCGACATACCCCAAGCGCCGTGCTGGTGCCGCAGATGGAACGCATGCTCGCGACCATCCGTACGCGCAAGCCCGGTGAGATTCGTCTGGCATTTCGTCGCGAGGACGGCGACGAAATGGCGCTGGAGACCTGCATGGAGGACCAGCCGTTTTTGGTCAGTACGATGCGGGCGTTTCTGGCATCGGAACACCTTCATGAGCTCGGGTTTCTGAATGCGGTCGTGAAAATGCGTCGCGACGCGGCGGGAAACGTTCTCGAGATTGGACGTGGTCGACCAGAATCGGTCATTCGCATCGAGCTGGACTCCGAACGTGCTGTTCCAGATGGTGTCGAAGAGCGTTTGCGTCATCGTCTGCAGCTCGTGCAGGCCATGGTACGGGACTTCAGCGCCATGAAGGAGCGCCTCGGCATGGCCGCCGACGCTTACGAAGCGGCAGGGCACAACATCGGAGGCGAACGCGGGGAGGCCTATCGAGAGGTCGAGGGGTTGTTACGCTGGCTATGCGACGAAAATTTCGTGTTCTTGTCGCTCGAGGAATACGACGCAAGCGGCAAACCTCCCGTGCTGCTGGGAACCAGCAGGATCCGTCCTCAGCAACGCGACGTGGACTCGCTTGCGGCATCTGGGCGCGGCGAAGGACGACTGGTTCGCTACCAGCGTAGTTCCGAGGAATCGCCGGTACACCGCGCTGGCAAACCCGGGCACTTCATCGTCACCCATCTGGACAGTACTGGTAACCCTATCGGCACTTGCGTCATCGAAGGGTTGTTCACGTACAAGGCTTTGCATACGCCGCCCGAGGAAATCCCGTTTATCCGTTCGGCGCTGCGTGAGTTGCTGGCGAATCGTGATCTGGCTGTCGATGGACATCGCGGCAAGAGCCTGACGAACGCTTTCAACTCGTTACCACTCGAATATCTGCTGTCTGAAACACGCGAACACATTTGGGAATTGACCGACCGGCTGCTTCGCGCGGAGGCCGAGGGTGGCAGCGACGTCCACATTCGCATCAGCGAAGGCGGCAGGTTTGCGTTCGTATTCGTCGCGCTGCCCCGCTGGCAGTTCAGTGAGGAGCTGCGACAACAGGTGCAAGACCTGCTGCTCGCACAGTTGGGAGGCACGTACGCCGACTACGGCGTATACATCGATCGCTACGACAACGCGATCATCCACTACTATGTAACTGGTGCGCGACCAGTACGTGTCGTAGACACCGAGCTGCTGCGAAAAGAAGTGCTCGCGTTGGCCAAGGGATGGAACGAGCGTCTGCGCGAGGCATTGTCCCAGCTGGTCAGTGGCGACGAGGTCGAAGAGTTGTTTGCACTGTACGAAAACGCGTTTTCCGAGCAGCACAAGCGCCGCGCCAGTGTCGAACGGCTCAAGAACGACATCGCCTGTCTGGAGCGGCTGCGCGCCGGAGCAGATCTGGATTGCGATCTTTTCGTGTCCGAGTTCGGGGACTATCCAGGCTCGTTGAATCTTCGCACGTTTTCACGCGAACGCCTGAGCCTCAGTCGACAACTACCAGTCATCACCAATTTTGGCTTCGAGGTGATCGAGCAGTACAGCCGCGAGGTCAGGCTCACGCATGCCGGCATGATCGACCTCGACAATTTCAGGCTCGACGTGCGCCCCGAACGAATCGGGTGGATTCTCGCTCGTCGCGAAGAAATTTTGAACGCTGTGCGACTGGTGTTTGCACGTCGTATTGGAGACGATCCGCTCAACCAGCTCGTGGTCACGACCACGATGCAGGCGCACGCGGTCGAGATTTTGCGCGCTTATGTGGCGTATCTACACCAGCTCGGCTCGCCATTCGCGACGGAACTGCTGCGCAGTGTGCTGATCGAGAATCCAACGGTCACGCAATCGATACTGGCGTGGTTCACTGCGCGTTTCGAGCCGTCGCTAGCGAACGACGAGGTGGCGCGATTCGCCGACGAGACCTTGGACGCCGAGCTACGCAAGATCACCGACTATACGGCAGATCGCGTGTTGAGGACCGTTGCGGAAGTCGTGCGAGCCACTGTGCGTACGAACGCATACGCGCGCACCAACGAAGCCCAGGCGTTGGCGTTCAAGGTCGCTTCCGCGAAGATTTCTTTTGTGCGTCCACCGGTTCCGTTTCACGAGATCTGGGTCTATCATCGCGAGTTCGAAGGTGTGCACATGCGGGGGGGCAAGGTCGCTCGTGGTGGCATTCGCTTCAGCGATCGCCCCGACGACTTCCGCACCGAGATCCACGGGCTGATGGCCACGCAGATGGTGAAAAACGTGTTGATCGTACCGGTGGGGGCCAAAGGCGGATTCGTTTTGCGTCAGCCGCCCGCAGATCGCAATGAGCTACGGGCGGCCGGTGACCGATGTTATCAGGTGTTCATTCGAGGACTGCTGTCGGTGACGGACAATGTCGTGGGTGGCGATGTCGTCACTCCCACGAACGTGACGAGGATCGATGGCCCGGATCCATATCTCGTGGTAGCCGCCGACAAGGGCACTGCGCATTTATCCGATACTGCGAACGGCATCAGCCAGGAGCTTCACTTCTGGCTCGATGACGCGTTCGCGTCTGGAGGTTCGAACGGTTACGATCACAAGGCCACCGGCATCACCGCTCGAGGTGCGTGGGAGGCTACCAAGCGCAGCTTTCGCGAGCTTGGGGTCGATCCCGAGATCAACGTCATCACCGCGGCGGGGGTGGGGGACATGAGTGGCGACGTGTTCGGCAATGGCCTGCTACGCAGCAAAACCATCAAGTTGCTGGCGGCATTCAACCACGCGCACATTTTCATCGACCCCGATCCCGATGCGGCCGCAAGCTTCACGGAGCGACTGCGTCTGTTCGAGCTTCCACGCTCCCAGTGGTCGGACTACGATCCCAAGTTGTTGTCGCGTGGAGGCGGGGTATTTCCCAGGAAGAGCAAGGAAGTACCGCTTTCGCCCGAGGCGCGCACGTTGCTCGGGTTCAGTGCGGATCAAGTGGTCAACGGAGATCAAGTGATTCGCGCGATCCTGAGGTCGTCCGTCGACTTGATGTGGATGGGCGGCATTGGGACCTACGTGAAAAGTAAAACGGAGACACACGCGGAGGTCGGTGACAAAGCCAATGACAGCGCACGGATCGATGCACATGAGCTTCGCTGCAAGGTGTTTGCCGAAGGTGCGAATCTCGCCATCACCGATCGTGCACGGGTGGAGCTCGCGCGACGAGGCGGGCACAACTACAGCTCGTTTCTCGACAATTCGGCTGGCGTCGATCTTTCCGACCACGAGGTCAACATCAAGATTCTATTCGCACCGTTACTCGCGAGCAACACCGTGAGCCGAGAACTTCGCAACTCACTGCTCGAACGATGCGAACACGAAGTCTGCAGCATGGTGTTGGCCAACAATCGCTCGCAGAGTCGCATGGTCAGCTACGATGTCAGGCGCAGTCGCAGCGATCTGTATCGCTACAGCCGGACACTGCGTTACCTCGTTCGTGAAATTCAGCTCGACAGTGACGCATTCGCCATACCCAGCGATGACGAGCTGGCGAGCCGTGCTGCGCGAGGGCAGGGGCTGCACAAATGCGAAGCCGCGGTATTGTGCGCTCACGCGAAGATGCTGGTATATCGCCAGCTGCTCGAGGGTAAACCGTTTAGCGACGAAGTGCTCGATCGCATGGTGCGGACGTATTTTCCAGGCCAAGTGCTCACAGCAGCCGGCTCGGCCGTTGGCGATCATTTGTTACGTCGGGAAATCGCCACGACGATGGTGGTCAACCGCATCGTGGACAATGCCGGTGGCAGTTTTTTTGCCGAGGTGATGTCTGGCACTGGCCGTCAAGCCCTCGATGTCGCGCAAGCGTATCTGCGCGTCGTCGAGGCAGGAGATTGCGATGTGCTGCTGGCCGATCTGTATGCGCTCGAGGACGAGCGCCGCCAGGAGGCCGTATACGTCGGTATGGGTTGGATCCAGTCGGCGTTAGAGGAAGCGACGTATTGTTTGCTCGACAACAGGGTGGCATTTCATGTCGATGCGGTAACGAGCGAGACCCGTGCGTTGCTCGATACCGTGGACAGCGTGCTCACGCCGACTCAGCGAGAGCTCCTGACCGCACGCATCCATACGCTCGAAGAAACTGGCCTGCCTACCGACATTGCACCACGAATCGCTCGGCTGCAGTACCTCACGTTCGCCGTGGACGCGATGCGCTTGGCGGAGGAAATCGAGCGGAGCCCGAGCGAAGCGCTACGCCTGCGCATCGAGGTCGCGGCAGAGATGAACTTTGGCAAGTTGCAGCGAGCGCTTTCGGCCATGGTGTTTCACGCTCCATGGGATGGGCCAGCCGCACGATCGCTGGGTCGCCAGCTCGACTTTCACGTTCACAAAATGGCGCAGCTCGTCGGTCCCGAAGGTATTGCGGACATGATCCGTCGTTACGGTCTCGAGCCGGTCAAGCAGCAGGCTGCCGAGCATCTCGAGGGTACGCTCACCGTAGCGGGTCTCGTGATGCTCGACGATCACCTGCGCAGGCTGTTGCCGCCGCTGGTGAGCGTGGCCGCGATGCCACGGTGATCGAGGCTGTCGAGCTTCAGTCTGCCGAGCAGCACGCCCAGGCCTCACCACATCCGGCAGGCTCGGGATCGGCCGTCGCGCCCAAGCGGCATTGCACACACTCGTCAGAGCCCAGATCATCGAGCTCGCAAGCGCCGTTCCAGATGCAGCTCTCGAGCACACACAGCTCCAGAATCCCGAAGTGAACCAGCTCGGAGTGATTCAACCCGCGTAGGCACGTGTGCAAACACGCGTGGGAAAAACTGCCGCATTCGACCAAGCAAGCCGCAGCATCTTCACAGCCGGACGTCGGCTCACCCGTGTCTCCCGCCCCATCATCGCCGGCCTCTCCTCCTTGGTCCTCGCCCCCTTCACCGTCGCCGCCGTCGTCCTCGCTGTCCTCGTCCTCGCCGTCGTCTTCATCATCGTCTTCATCATCGTCTTCATCATCGTCTTCATCATCGTCTTCATCATCGTCTTCATCATCGTCGCCACCGTCGTCCTCGCTGTCCTCGTCCTCGCCATCCTCGTCCTCGCCGTCTTCGTCGCCTTCGTTTCCTTCTTCCTCACCTTCACCTGCTTCTCCCTCATCGCCATCGTCTTGGCCATCGTCGCCGTCAGTCCCTCCCGTTTCGCCGCTCTCGGCGTCCCCATCGTCCGCGTCACCACCACCAGCTCCGGTGTCACTCCCACGTGTTTCCCCGCCATCCGCGTCACTGCCACCCGTTTCGGGTCCGCTTCCACGGGTTTCGCCACCTTCGGAAGGTCCTGTCTCACCACGGGTCTCGGAGCCCGTTTCGCCACCAAGCGTCCCGCCGCTTTCGGTCTCGTGCGAGCCTGCGCTCGTGTCACCGGTATCGACACCCGTATCGACGCCTCCGCTCGTGTCGCCCTCGTCCACGCCTTCGTCTTCGCCCACGGTGTCACTGGCGGTGTCACTAGCCGTGCCACTCGCCTCCGCAACGTCATCATCGTCCCCGCCCGTACCCTGCGAGTCGCTGTCCTCGGCCGAATCAGTACTGTCTTCCTGCTCTCCGGTTCCCTGTCCGGCGGTTTCCAAGGTGACTTCACCGCTGACGATGTCGTCCGCGCAGGAGGTAAGCAAGATCAGTCCGAGAAACAAGCGAGCGTGGCGTCGAGTCATTGTGCGTCACCATTACTCTGAAACCCGGCGCTCATGCAAGCCCAAGCGATGGGTTGTGATAGGTCACGCCAGAAAATGTCACGCGAACTACAGCTGCCCGGCTCGGCAAAATCGATCACGGATCACTCGCCAATACAGATCGTGCTCCGCCTTCAATACGCGCTGAGCAAGCGTATCCGGTGTGTCGTCCTGTTTGACCGGAACGGGAATCCAAGCAAGCACGGGACCTTCGTCGTAACGTTCGGTGACAAGGTGGACAGTCGGTCCACTTTCGCAGGATCCCGACGCGAGGACGGCTTCGTGAACGTGTCGACCGTACATCCCAGGACCGCCAAAGCCGGGCAACGGGGCAGGATGAATGTTTACGACCCGTTCTGGATACCGAGCGAGCACCCGGCCCCCGAGCAGTTTGGTGTAACCTGCAAGCACGACCACGTCGATGCCATGCTCTTCGAGGCACGCCAACATGGCGAGATCCGGATCACCGTGGGTGCGAGCGCTGATGTGAATGGCCGGCACGCCAGCGTTTGCAGCGCGGTGGAGGGCACCCGAGGTCGAGTTGCTCGAGATCACCAAGACGACGTCCGCAGGCAGATCGCCACGAAAACTGGCGTCTAGCAGTGCTTGCAGATTGCTGCCGCTTCCTGACGCGAGCACCCCGAGCCGTGGACGACGCATGGGCGCCAGGCTAACGGACTTTGGAGCGACTTCACGTGTTTTCGCGCCAGCGACCGCGGTTGGAGGGGAGCCGACTATACTTTCCCATCATGGGTCGTGCCCCCCACCCTCGGAGCGATGTGTCGACAGTGCGCGCCACGACCGTGTTGTGCGTTCGCCGCGACAAGCGTGTCGTCATCGGTGCCGACGGCCAGGTGTCGGTCGGCAACACCGTCGTGAAGTCCAAGGCCAACAAGGTGCGAGCGCTTGCACGCGGCCGCATCCTCGCGGGTTTTGCCGGAAGCGCTGCCGATGGGCTCACCCTGTTCGAGCTGTTGGAGAGCAAACTCGAAGCGGTGGGAGGAAACTTCGTTCGTGCTTGTGTGGAGCTGGCCAAGGACTGGCGTCAAGATCGACGCTTTCGACGGCTCGAAGCGTTGATGATTGTCGCGGATCGCGAGCGCTCGTTCCTGTTGTCGGGCACGGGTGACGTGATCGAGCCCGACGACGGCCTGTTGGCCATTGGATCGGGTGGAAACTTCGCGTTGGCAGCGGCTCGCGCCCTGCTCGTGCACACCAACGCGGATGCACGGATGATCGTCGAGCAAAGCCTTTCGATCGCAGGCGAAATCTGCGTGTTCACCAACCTTCATCACACCATCCTGGAGCTCGATGCGTGACCGTAGACGTGCAAAATCTCACCCCACGCATGGTCGTCCAAGAGCTCGATCGGTACATCATCGGGCAACACAAGGCAAAACGGGCCGTTGCCATCGCGATGCGTAACCGCTGGCGGCGTCAGATGGTCGCGGAGCATTTGCGCGAAGAAATTTCCCCCAAAAACATCATCCTGGTGGGTCCAACGGGCGTCGGAAAAACCGAGATCGCACGGCGTATCGCCAAGCTCAGCGGTGCACCCTTCGTCAAGGTCGAGGTCAGCAAGTTCACCGAGGTCGGTTATGTGGGCCGCGACGTCGAGTCGATTCTTCGCGATCTCACCGAGGTTGCCGTCAAGCTCGTGCGCGACGAGATGGAGCGCGATGTCATGGCGCAGGCGCGCTCGAGCGCCGAGGCCCGCGTGCTCGACCTGCTGTTCCCGGTCGCGGCAGAGCCCAAAGGCTACAGCGATCGCCCGGCAGAGCCGGGCAAGCCCGCTTCGCATACCCGTGAACGCTTGCGAGAGTTGCTTCGTGCCGGAAAGCTCGACGATCGCGAGGTCGAGATCGACATCGAGGAGCAGAGCACGGGAGTCCACGTCGTGCCTGGACTTCCGATGAACGAGCAAGTAGGCCAGCAGCTCAAGGAGCTGTTCGGGCAGCTCGGACGACGGACGCACAAACGCACCGTGCCGGTGGCCGAGGCCCAAGAGCTGCTGGCACAGCAGGAGGCACGCAAGCTGGTCGAGCAGGACAAGGTCGTGCGGGAAGCCGTTCGTCGTACCGAGCAACTCGGCGTGGTCTTTTTGGACGAGATCGACAAGATCTGCAGCCGCGACAACGTTCGCGGCCCTGATGTGTCACGCGAGGGCGTGCAACGCGATCTGTTGCCCATGGTCGAGGGCACCACGGTCTCGACCAAGTACGGCCCCGTGCGCAGCGATCACGTGTTATTCATCGCGGCTGGGGCGTTTCATACCTCCAAAGTGAGTGATCTCATCCCCGAGCTGCAAGGAAGGTTTCCGATCCGGGTGGAGCTCGAGAGCCTTACGGCCGAGGACTTCGTTCGCATTCTGCGAGAACCCGAAAATTCGCTCATCAAGCAATACAGGGCGCTCCTCGAAACCGAAGGAATCAAGCTGCACTACGACGATGACGCCATTGTCGCGATGGCCGACGCCGCGTCGCGCGCGAACTCCCTACTGGAAAATATCGGTGCGCGACGTTTGCATACGGTGATGGAGCGTGTGCTCGAGGAGCTCAGCTTCGAAGCAAGTGAGCTCACCATGAAGGAGGTGCGAATCACCCCGGCCTACGTGCACGAACGGCTCGATGGTTTGCTGGAGGACCGCGATCTGTCGCGGCATATCCTGTGAGGCGGGCTCGCCGTTCCGTTGCCAGTGCAGACCCACCATCATGTTGCCGTCGCTTTCATCAGCCGGGGGCCGCATTGCTGGGATCGCGTCGGACGTGCGTGGACGCGCGAGGAGGAACTCGAGACGTCCGGGCTCGAGGCTCGCACATCGCGGGGTCTTCGGAGCCGAAGGAGGTCGGCTTCGAGGCGAACCAGAACGGCAACGGCGCGAGTTGTAGGTTGCTACGCGTTTTCGTCTGCAACCGTTGGGTGGGCTGCGGCAACCGAGACTACGCGTTTTCGACGCCTGACTCCTCTTGTGCCCCGGGACAATTTCGGAGACCCTCGGGAAAAGGAACATCCCATGAAGAAAACCTTGACGCTTCTTCCCATGCTGGTCTGTGGCGGGCTCGTGCTGGCAGGTTGCGCCAGCAAGACAAATGATGACGGTGGAGCGAGCGGAGACGGTGGCGTTGCGACGAATGATGACAACGATGGTACCGCGGACGAAGGCGGGTCGGCAGAAACCAACCCAAATACCACAGCCCCCACGGGCTCGGCAGGCACCAGCGGGGCCGAGAGTGAGGCCACCAGCAATGGAACGAGCGAGACTGGCGCTGGCCCGGAAGCTGGAGACTCGGAAACCGCTGGTTTCGTGCTCGAGCCGGACGGAAGCGCGATGGAATGCGATCTATGGGCCGATGCAGATTGTCCCGAAGGTCAAAAGTGCATGCCTTGGGCAAACGACGGCGGCTCGTCCTGGAATGCCAGCAAGTGCGCGCCGCTGGATGCCAATCCGCAGCGGCCGGGGGACGACTGCACGGTCGACGGAACGGGCGTCAGCGGCGTCGACAACTGCGACAATCGAACGATGTGCTGGAATGTCGATGCGATGGGCGTGGGGATATGCACCTCGTTCTGCACCGGCAGCCAGGAAGAGCCGTCATGTGCGGATCCGGACACGTCGTGTGTGGTCGCGAACGAAGGCGTATTGATCCTGTGCTTGCCAGGGTGCGATCCGCTGTTGCAAGAGTGTGAGACGGGACAGGCCTGCTATCCGATCATCCTCCAGGAAACGTACGCATGCGCGCCGGATGCTTCCGGACCAGACCAAGGCGCCCTCGGCGACCCATGCGAATACCTGAATGCATGCGATCCTGGTCTATATTGCGAGAACGCCAATATGGTTCCCGACTGCACGGGCTCGATGGGGTGCTGTGCTCAGTTCTGTGATACCGCTGAGCCCGTGTGCATGGCCCAAGGGACGGAGTGCGCGCCTCTCCTCGAGGCAGCCCCTCCCGGGCGCGAAAATGTCGGCGGTTGCACGCTCCCGATGTGAACTGCGCACCTGGCCCAGACGCGGCCACGTTTCCCATGGGGCCCTCCCCATGGGGAAGGTCGGTCGTGGGCGCGTGGCGTTGGGGTAGGGGGCGTGTTGGTGGTGTCGGTTTGGTTTCTTGACTCACGGATCCCGGACGGTATGAAGGGCCCCAGGGGGCTGAAATCGGCTCCACGGAGAACCAACGACATGAACCTATCGACCTTTCAGCGAACAACCTTGCGGCGTGCATGGGTATCAGCACTGTGCTTGACCGCGTGTACCGTTTCCAAGCAAGACGACAGCGACGACAGCACCGGTACCGGCGGAGAATCGGGGACAGCGGGCACCGGGGGGATGTCGGCCACCATGGACGGGACCGAGTCTGGATCTCAGTCGGGTTCGGGGGGCTCGGAGTCGGGTTCGGAAGGGACGGGTTCGGAGGGTGTGGGGGGGAGCACGACGGGTGGTGGGGATCCCCCGGAGTGCGACATTTGGGCACAGGACTGCGCGGAGGGTTTCAAGTGCATGCCGTGGGACGACCCGGACAGCTCGATCGGGGGCGATGATTTGATCTGGAACGATGTGAAGTGCACGCCGGTGGCGGAGGATGCCAAACAACCGGGGGATACATGCACCGTCGAAACCAACGGCGTCAGCGGCATCGACGACTGCATCGAAGGCGCAATGTGCTGGGACGTCGATCCCGTCTCGCTGATGGGGACGTGCATCGATTTCTGCACGGGGAGCGTGGCGGACCCGAGCTGTGAGGACCCGGCCAACACGTGTGTGATCGAGAACGAGGGTGTGTTGATCATATGTTTGCCGTCGTGCAATCCACTCCTCCAGGAGTGCGGAGAAGGCAACGCCTGCTACCCCATCAACAATGGGTTCATCTGTGCGACCGACGAGTCTGCTCCCGGCCAAGGTAGCCTCGGAGATCCGTGCGGGGCGATCAACGGATGCCACCCTGGATTGTTCTGCAATGAGGCACCAGCGGTTCCGGGATGCATGTCGGAATACTGTTGCGCGCAGTTTTGCGATCGCGACGACCCGATGTGCGACGCCGAAGACGCGGAG
>Ga0187893_10004197_pt1 | contig 27851 bp, 27 predicted proteins | sample MA1701074metaG_FD_139574 | JGI IMG/M metagenome (GOLD analysis project Ga0187893, IMG submission 139574) | White microbial mat communities from a basaltic lava cave in the Kipuka Kanohina Cave System on the Island of Hawaii, USA - MA170107-4 metaG ... | reverse complement strand
GCTCGCGAAAGGTGTTCATGGGAGCCTCCAAGTGGTGAGATACCTGGAAGCATAACTCAGCAACGCCGGACGCGAGCTCTCTCGTATCCCGGGATATCAAGGGCAAAGCCCTTGGCTAGTTAGGCAGCTTTGCGCAGCGGGACTTTGGTTCGCCAATAAGAAGATGATTGGGGTTGTCCACGTTCCCTACTCATTTGCTCGCACGATAACGGAACTCCATGGCGTAGCAGGTCTGGAATGGCTAGGGAGTCTACCGACCCTCGTTGAAGAGTATGCCCGGCGATGGTCGCTCATCGTGTTGCCAACCTTCGCGCCTTTGTCCTATAACTACGTCGTGCCGGTAGTCCGTGCGGATGGCACCGACGCCGTCCTGAAAGCAGGCTTTCCCAGCTCCGAACTCTGCATGGAGATCGATGCACTTTGCTTCTATGCCGGCTGCGGGATCGCGCAGCTATTAGAGACTAGCCAGGAACAAGGGATATTCCTTCTCGAGCGCCTAAAGCCTGGCGCACCGTTGTCAAAGGAACACGACGACGGCCGTGCGACTGCGGTTGCGGCCGGTGTGATGCGGCAATTGCACCGGCCAGCGCCGGACCAGCACGCATTTCCATCCGTTGGAGGCTGGGCACAAGGATTACGGAGGCTGCGCGACCGTTTTGAAGGTGGCACCGGTCCATTTCCCGCTGGGCTCGTCGAGACCGCAGAGAACCTCTTTCGTGAACTGCTCAACTCGATGACAGCGCCGGTGCTACTGCACGGCGACTTGCATCCGGGCAATGTCCTGGCTGCCGAACGTCAACCTTGGCTCGCAATCGACCCAAAGGGAGTGATCGGTGAACCCGAGTACGAAGTCGGAGCCTTGCTACGTAGTCCTTGGCCAGGCGCTCCGGCCCAGGCATCGCCAAAACAGGTGTTAACGCGACGTGTTGATCAGATCGTGGACGAGATGGGATTCGACCGTGCACGTATCATCGGCTGGGGGCTCGCACAGGCTGTATTGTCGGCGTGGTGGAGCTTTGAAGATCATGGGCACGGTTGGGAGTGGGCGGTGAGCTGTGCCGACGTTTTGGCGCAACTGAAGTAGAGCGATCAGGAGTCGGAGAAGGACGGTCCGGCGAGCATCGGCTGAATCGCTCTGGCCTTTCAAACGCTCGACATACTGCGCTGGTAGGTCAATAGTATACGATTGACACACCTTTCCTTGACCGCGTGTCTGGAAGCGTGTTAGGTTGGTGGCAGGGTCGTGTTAGTTTCAAGGCAGAAGACCTCAGGGGCCCCGTCAAAGTCCCCGCCTTGCGCCACCACCCGCGTTAGCCGGTGGTTAAGACTTACAGTATGACAGGGGACCATGCGAGCCTCTGCAACCATTGGCTTTCGCCAGCGGTTGGCTGAAGGCTCATATTCAAACATTGATGGGCCCTGCAGACGAGTTGACCTTGCGCTCAATTCGGGATGCTTTTGGTATGATGACTAGACGTGGAAAATGGTGTATAGGGATGCGCGCAAAATTCAGTCTATCCGAGTTTGAGCTAAGGCCGTCAAAAGGACTGCGGGCCGGCGAGCTGCGCGCCAGAACGGCTACTGGGACTCTTGGTTTCTGGCTCTTGCTTGTTGTGACGCCCCTTGCCGCTCAAACGGGCGATGCTGAGGAATTCTTCGAAACACGCGTTCGCCCGGTGTTGGCCAACAGTTGTCATGCGTGCCATACGGGCTCGGAGCTGGGCGGACTGCGGGTGGATTCGCGAGAGAGCTTGCTGAAGGGCGGCAAATCAGGACCCGCAATTGTGCCTGGTAAGCCGGAGGAAAGTTTGCTCATTCGAGCAGTGCAGCAGGTTGACGAGAAGCTGAAGATGCCGATGGGGTCTAAGCTGAAGGGGCAGGAGATCGCGGATCTGACGGAATGGGTGAAGGCAGGAGCGCCGTGGCCGGAGAGCAAGACATCTCAGCCGACAGCGAAGGACGGGCCCTTTATCACCGCCGAACGACGGAAATTCTGGTCGTTTCGGCCGCTCACGAAGCCGGCGCCCCCCGCGGTTAAGGACGCAGGTTGGGCCAAGGCGCCCGTGGATCGGTTTATTTTGGCAGCTCTGGAGGCTCGGAAATTGCAGCCCGCTGCGGCAGCTGATAAGAGGACCCTGATTCGGCGTGCCAGTCTCGATCTCATCGGCTTGCCGCCGCTGCCCGAGGAAGTCGAAGTGTTCCTGAAAGATTCCTCACCCAACGCCTTTGCCAAGGTTGTGGATCGATTACTTTCGTCGCCGCACTACGGTGAACGCTGGGGGCGCTACTGGCTCGATGTTGCTCGCTATGCGGAGGACGACGTGCGCGGAGGGTCACCAAAGGGACGGGAAGTTTATCCGAACGCCTGGCGCTACCGCGACTGGGTTATCGAAGCGATCAACCGCGACATGCCCTACAATGCCTTCGTCAGGGCCCAAATCGCGGGTGATCTGCTTGATCCTCAAGGGAACACTGCTGAGGCGGCGCCTGCTTCGGGCCTGGCGGCAGGTACCGGTTTTCTCGGGTTAGGGGTGTGGATTTACGATAACACCCCGCCGCCTGAGGGCAGAGCCAACGAGCGAGATGATCGCGTCGACACCTTGACTCGAGGCTTTCTCGGCCTCACGGTGGCGTGTGCCCGCTGTCACGATCATAAGTACGACCCGATCGCCACGAAGGACTACTACGCGCTGGCAGGTGTGTTCGACTCCACCGAGTATGCCGAGTATCCGCTGGTGGCGGAGACTGAGGTGGCTGCGTTCAACAAGAAACAGAGGCGGCTTAAGAGTCATGAAGCCGCTCTGGAAGAATTCATCCAGACGCAAGCCACACAGCTCGCGGAGATCCTGGCGCGAAAAACGGGCCAGTACGTGACTGCCTCTTGGACAGTGCTAGGGCCGCGGAAAACAGAACTAAAGGAAGCGGCCGAAAAGGGAAACCTCGATGTGGAGACTCTGGAACGCTGGGTGCGCTATCTTGAGGTTCCCAAGAAAGACCATCCTTGCTTGAAAGGCTGGAACGATCTGCTGGCCCGGGGAGGCACCGCTGAAGAAGCCAGAAAAGTTGCCGAAGAATTTCAGAACGCCGTCCTCGCCACCATCGCCGAGAAGAAAGACGTGGATGAGGAGAATCGGCCCATCATGGCTCAAGCCAAACTGCGTCGAACTCCCGCCGAGGTGCTTCTTCCCAACCGCTTTGCCACCTACGAGGATTACTGCCCGGGTTGCAGCGACACCATAACGCCCCTCGAAAGAGACAAGGTGTTGCTCTTTCGCGATCTATTCATCGAGCAGGAAAGCCGCGGCGAAGAGCCTTCCAAGAAACCTCCCGGGGTTCTCGTCTACAAGGGCGAGCAAGGCGACAAACTTGAGCGGTTTCTGAGCGGAGAATGGAAGAGTCACCTGGTAGCGATGCGGGCCGAGCTCGAACAGTTGAAGAAGGATCTGCCTTCGCATTACCCGTATGTGCATGCAGCCCGCGACAAACCCGCGCCGGGAAACGCAAAACTTAATCTGCGCGGCAACCCAAGCAACCTGGGAGAGGAGGTGCCCCGGCGGTTTCTGACGGTGTTAGCTCCGGAAGAGCCAGTGCCATTTCGTCACGGCAGCGGAAGGCTGGAACTGGCTGACGCTGTAGCCAGCCACCCGCTGACTGCCCGGGTGATGGTGAATCGCATCTGGTACCATCATTTCGGCCGTGGGATTGTCGCCACCCCCAGCAACTTCGGGCAACTTGGGGAACGCCCAACACACCCGGAGCTGCTGGAGTACCTGGCAGGCCGCTTCATCGTGAATGGGTATTCGATCAAGGCGCTCCACCGGGACATCATGCTCTCAGCAACGTACCAATTGAGCAGTGAATTTTCGCAGAAGAACTTCGCACAGGATCCAGACAACCGGTTTTACTGGCGCGCCAATCATCGCCGGCTGGACGCAGAGGCGATACGTGATTCCCTCCTGTTTGCCGCTGGAAGCCTGGATCGCGCGATTGGCGGGCCTTCGGCTGAGCTGACCGATGACAATCGAAGGCGCACTGTCTATGCCGCTGTCAGCCGGTTTAAGCCCAGCGTTCGACTGGCAACTTTTGATTTTCCAGATGCCCGGGCCACCAGCGAGAAAAGAAACGTGACGCATGTTCCGCTCCAGCGGCTATTTTTTCTCAACAGCCGCTTTGTCTGGAGCCAGGCAGAGCAGTTAGCCAAGCGTCTGGCAGACGGCGGCGCCGACAACGCAGCTAGAATCCAGAAGGCCTATAGGCTCTTGTATGCGCGGGAAGCCAGGGATTCCGAAGTACTGCTCGGCCTCCAGTTCCTCCAGGGTCTCGGAGGAAACGCAAAGGAATCTGCGCCAGCCTGGCAACAGTATGCCCAGGTGTTGCTCACCGCGAATGAGTTTCTTTTCCTGGATTGAGTTCGAAGGAACGCCACCCCGAGCGTTCCCTACGAGGACGGGGGGCGACGACGTTGGGCTGGTGTATAGGGAACGGACGCTGTTCCATTCCTGGTGATTCGAGGGCGGCGAGGATGTGGGCCCCTTAAAGGCTGGGCTCTAAACCCGAGAGGACCTATTGATGCAACGTACTCCTAGTCTTTTTTCTCTTACGCGGCGGGAAGCGCTCCGCCGTATGGGTGGCGGCTTCGGCGTAGTCGGTCTGGCTAGTCTGCTTGGACGCTCTCTGGTTCAAGGCGCGGATGGGACGAAGACTGTCGCTAATGCGTCAGAAATCAAGGCGCCACACTTTGCACCCCGCGCCAAGCACGTGATCTTTCTCTTTCTGAACGGGGGCCTATCTCAGGTTGATTCCTTCGATCCGAAGCCCATGCTCGAAAAGTATCACGGGCGGCCTTACCCGGGCGGCAGCATCGAAACGGAACAGAAAACCGGCAACCTGATGAAGTCGCCCTTCAGCTTCAAAAAGTATGGGCAAAGCGGCATTCAGGTGAGTGAGATTTTCCCGCATATCGGGGAACGAATTGACGACATCTGCGTTCTCCGCTCCGCGGTCACGGACGTGCCGAACCACGAGCCATCTCTCTATCTCATGAACTGCGGCCATACCCAGCCGGGACGGCCCGCGCTGGGGTCATGGCTTACCTACGGGCTGGGTACTGAGAACAGGAACCTGCCAGGCTTCGTCGTTCTCTGCCCTGGAACGCCGGTAGTCGGGCCGCCGCTCTGGAACTCCGCTTTTTTGCCAGCAATCCACCAGGGGACTTACATCTCCAACAAGGAAAGCGATCCCGACAAGCTCATCCAGGACATCCGGAACGAGCGGCTCAGCCCGGCTGAGCAGCGCCGACAGCTGGAACTGCTGGAAAAGATCAATCGCATCCACCTGGAAAAGAGAACCAGCGAGTCTCAACTGGAAGCTACCATCGAGTCGATGGAGATTGCGTACCGCATGCAGACTGAAGCGCCTGAGGTCTTCGACATTCGAAAAGAAAACGAGGCCACCCGGCAGCGCTACGGGGACGGAGACTTCGCCCGCGGTTGCCTCATGGCACTCCGCATGGTGGAGCGCGGAGTCCGAGTGGTCCAGATTTACTTTGGAGGGTCTCAGCCGTGGGACAGCCACGCCGATATCGAAGATCATCGCAGGCTGGCTTTTCAAGCTGACCGCCCGATTGCTGCCTTGATCGCAGACTTGAAAACGCGCGGTTTGCTGGACGAGACCCTGGTGATCTGCGGAAGCGAATTTGGGCGCACGCCCGTCGTCCAGCTGAATCTGCAACTGCAGAACGGCCGGGATCACAATCCTCATGGGTTTTCAATGCTGCTGGCGGGAGGCGGTGTGAAGGGAGGCGTCACCTATGGGACTACGGATGAGTTCGGCTACAAGGTCGTTGACAAGCCCGTCCATATCCACGACCTGCACGCCACGATTCTTCACTTGATGGGCCTTGACCACGAAAAGCTGACGTACCGGTATAGTGGCCGTGACTTCAGATTGACTGACGTTCACGGCAGTTTGATCAAAGACATTCTTGCGTGAGGCAGGGACGCAGAGCCATTCTTCTCCGTTCAGGACGATGAACGCTCTGCTCTGGAACAGCCGTGTCATGCGATTCGCAAGAGCAAGGGTCTCGTCCACGCGGTGAGCGCTCGGAGAACCGCCCAGAATCGTGTTTTTTCACGACACTAAACATCCCTCCCGTTTGGTTCTGCCAGTTGTTGCTCGGCCTCCGAGGTGATTGTGATTCGGCGGCCTTTCCCTCTCGAACCTCCATCTTTCACCTTTCGAAGCGGTCGGGCTCCCTCGGCCAGGCGATAATCCGCCCATCGAAGTTGGGGGCCTGAGCAACAACCGGGGAAACACACAGCTGGCTTCTCGTGGGCTTACCATGCCTTCATTCGACAACGGTGATGGGCCTGACGAGGCATGCCTCCAGGACTTCCCCGTTGAGTGTGCTGCCGAGTCCCGGCGTCGTTGGGAGCATCCAGCAGCCGCTTTGAAGTTCAGGGTCAGGCCCGGCTAATTTGGAACGCAACAGAGACGGGAAGAAAGCCGGGTCAAAGAATTCGACATACGGGCAGTTAGGCGCCACTGCGCCAAAATGTTGGGTTGCCGCCACGGTCAACCCTGTCTTCCACGCATGGGGAACACAAGCAAGCCCCTTTTCGCTGGCCATTCGCGCGCAACGAACTGCTTCTGTCAGGCCTCCCACTCGACCCAGATCCGGTTGAATGACATCGCAGTGCCCGCGCTCGATCAGTTCTCGAAACTCATGGCGCGTTTGGAGAAATTCCCCGACAGCGATCGGCGTCGTTGTAGCGTCGGCAAGTCGCGCCAATCCATCCAGGTCATCCGTGTGAAGGGGAGTTTCGACGAACACAAGATGAGCATCCTCCACCCGCTCCAGGGCCCATAGGGCCTCTTTGGAATTTTTCCAGCGGTAACCTACGTCGACCATCAGACTGCGGTCGTCGCCGACGATTCGGCGGCATTTGCGGATGAAATCCACCCATTGGCGGTCGGTAATGAGATCGTCAAAAAGAGTCTCCATCTTGACGGCTCTGAAGCCCTTGCTGAGTGCTGCTTCCAGCAGACCCACGCAGATCTTCTCCATCTCGGCCCAGGAGCGATTGCGAGGCATGCTCGGAAACAGCGTTGCGTAGGGAACAATACTCTTTCGGATTGTCCCACCCAGCAACCGGTACGCAGGAAGGCCGAGTGCTTTGCCACGGAGATCATGCAAGGCCAGATCTATGGCAGACAACAGCATGATTCCAAGGCCCCTCCTGCCATGGTAGATCGTTCCCTCGTAGACCTTTTCCCACAAGCGCTCTACTTCGAGAGGATCCTCGCCAAGCAGAAGATCACGGATACTCAGACTCCAGAGATGCGTCGAACGTGTTGCCAATAGGGCTGCGATGGCAGTGGGCGGAGCGTCCGTCTCACCCAGTCCGTACAGGCCATTGTCTGCCGAAATTCGGATCACAGCTGTGTCCACCGCACCGTCGAGGTCGTCGGCGGTTACCTGTGACGACTGAATCTGCAAGCATTCGATCTTGGCAATCTTCATGTCCAGTTCCCAATCTCTCTGATCAGCGGCTTTTTCTCACGGAACCCCTGAAGCCGATCCCAGCGTACCGTATCCTTATTGCGCAATTGCGCACAGCCCCACCCGCCGACTCGATCTGGCCTGCCGAGCGCGCGGTCATTGTTCATCCTCCGTCTTGAGCGGAGCTCCGTTTCGACTGACGGAAGCTGCGTCAGCAATGGGACTATATCATGCGCCGCCTTGCTTTGCATCAATCGTATACTATTGACATTTTGCCTTGACAAGCTCTTTCTGCCGTAATACCTTACCGGTCATTATTGGTTTCCAACGGAAAATCCAGGCAGGCACCAGATTGTAACGAGGTCTCAATCTACGGAGGTTGTCCCATGGAGCGCATTAGAAGAGGGTTTGGACACAGTTTAGAGTGGGTCTTTCTTGCTGTCCTGATCGTGAGCATTGTTGAGCCCGCGACAGCGCAGCAGTCTACAAACGCCCAGATCACGGGGATTGTCACCGACAGCACGGGGGCCTCTGTTCCCGGCGTTGAAGTAAAGGCTACGAATACCGCGACGAATGTGCTGTATCCCGCGACTACCAATGAGTCGGGGGTATACGTTCTTCCGCAAATGCTCCCGGGCCCTTACAAGGTCACTGTTACGAAAGAGGGATTTCAAACGCTGGTGCGGTCGGACGTGACGCTGCGGCTGGGTGATCGCGCCACGATCAACTTCGAGCTGAAGCCAGGAGAGATTCAGACTACTGTCGACGTGACGGCGACGGCTGAACTCCTTACTACCGACGACGCCACTTACTCGACGACGTTGGACAACAGGATGATTACGGCCCTGCCCCAACTCTCTCGCAACACCTTGGACTTGACAAGCGTGACGCCCGGAGTCCAGGGATTGGGCCCGACCCAATTGACAGATCCTGGCTCGGACTACAACGTCGGCATCGCGGGCACTTCTTACTCGCTCGCGGGAGGCCAACGAAACGGGACAGCCATTACCGTTGACGGCACCATGGTGCAGGATGCCGAAATCAACAACGTGAATCGGGCGATTCCTTCGCCTGACGCGGTTGGGGAATTCAAGGTCCAGACCGGAGTTTTGACTGCGGATGTGGGAAGGTACTCCGGAGGAATCATCACCATCTCCAGCCAGAGTGGAACCAACGATTATCATGGGCGGTTATTCTACTATGGTCGGAACCACAATCTAAACTCCAATACCTGGCTGAACAATGCGCTAGGTGTGGACAAACAGCCATTCCATCAAAGCAACTATGGCTTGGCGGTGGGAGGTCCGCTGACGATACCAAAAGTGATCAATGGAAAGGACAAGACGTTCTTCTTCTTCGCCTGGGAGGGGGAGCGTTTTTCGTCCGACAGTTTGAAGATGGCCTCGGTTCCGACTCCGGACGAAAAGCGGGGCGACTTTTCCCGCACCATCATCAATCAAATTGGCGGCCAGCCAGTCTATGCGCGAATCTTCGATATGTTCGAAGGACGAACCGATGCGCAGGGGAATTTTGTAAGGCCCGAGTTCGCTGGCGCTGTCATTCCGAGGAGCAGACAAGCAGCTCTGTGGCCCTTTTATGCGAGCCTCTGGCCTGATCCCAACCACGCTCCCGATGCGAATACATCTTCCACCAACAATTACCATGCAGTGGTGTCTTTGAGCCGACCCACGGATCGGCAAACCCTGCGTCTGGACCACAACTTCAATGAGAGGCACCGTCTCCATGCGCGAGCCTCCCACTATCGCACGAACAGCATCGACCCCCCGGCTTTTTTCCACGCCCAAGGGGATCGAAGCTACGACAACAACTGGCAGTTTAGCCTGAACTACAACTGGATTCCCTCTCCGACCTCGGTGTTTGAGGTCAGGTTGGGTGGAGCGGTCGCGAAGCTGAACGTCTACACTGGAGCCGATGGTGACGAGGCCATTGACACCGATAAATGGCCATTTGACCCGATCCTTTTTTCGGGAGGATTACGGTTCGACAAAAGCGTTCCACCGGGGCTTTCAGGGGGCGGCCTTTACACAACAGTGGGTGGGGGCTTTTTCGACAAATTCACGAATCAGCTCTACAACGCCAATTTCTCCTACAGCAAGATCTGGAATCGCCATACCTTGAAGATCGGCTACGCGCATTATTACTCACTCTCAATTGAGGGGGGCGGCGACCTCAGCGGGGTCACTGAGCTAAATCCCGGAGGAGGTTCCAACGAGTTTTGGGATAATCCAGATGGCTTGACCGGCTATCCGCTGGCCGAAATCATGCTCGGCTCGGCTGCCTTTGGCAACTGGGGCAACTTCACGATTTCACCTTCGAGCCAGGGGCAATCGGCTTACGTGATGGACGATTGGAAGGTGAATACGAAACTCACGGTGCAGCTCGGCTTGCGCTATGACCATGAAAACGGGCGCAGGCATCGCTATCCGTACGGTTCGATCTACGACATCAACGCCAAGAATGTGCTGAGTCCAGTCGCAGGCTGGAACTGGAACCAAGTCATTGCCGCTGTTCCGGAAGTTGCTAGCGTTCCCCGGCCAGATTGGTTGACTCAAGGAGTGAATGGCCGGCAGGCGTTGATCAACACACCCGAATATCCTCGCAAAACCCTCTTCGACTCGCCTTGGGGCTTCTTGCAGCCGCGCGTGGGAGTGTCGTTTGCGCTCGACGACAAGACGGTCCTGCATGGAAGCTACGGGCTCATCTATCAGGGTTACTCGGGGCTGCAGACCGAATACGGCGGCAGCTTCTACTACGGCACCGACACATTTACTCAGATTCCCACTCAGGACGACCAGAAATGGATCAGCGAATTCGGCCTGGACCGCGGGCTGGGGAATTTCCCATTGCAGCCAGACGGCACGCGTTTGGGTTACAACAAGCCCATCACCACCAACAAGGGCTATTACGATCTGACGATCGGAAGCTGCTCGAGCCCAACGTTCGGGCTATGCTATGCAGCGCCGCTGGAGTACAAGAGTCCCTACGAACACGCCTGGGGATTCAGCGTTCAACGCGAGTTAGGGTCCGCCTGGACGGCGTCGGTCGAGTACCAGGGGATTCGCGGCGTCAATCTGATCACACCCTTGGTTAACATCTACCAGTACACGAACCTGGATCCAAAATATTATTCTTTGGGTGCGAAGCTCCGTGAACCGGTGCCCAATCCGTTCATTGGACTGTCACAAACCTTCCAGGGTCAGGACACGGTGCCGCTCCACCAGCTGCTCAGCAGCGCGCCTCACTATACCGGGGCGGGACCCGGGTTCCTGTCAGAAGGCCGCTCGTTGTCGAACTTTGTGAACTTCCAGATCCAGGCCCGAAGCTACCACGGTCTTTCTTTGCTGGCTGCCTACACCATCCGAAAAACGCTGGTTAACAACGTGGGCAAGGATCCGCGCCAGCGCGCACTGCCTGGAGGGGGCCGTGTCTTCCAGAATCCGAACGACCTGGACGAGCTGTATGGAGTTGCCCTGTATGAATTCCCGCAGAACCTGCTTCTCAACTATTACTACGAGCTGCCGGTGGGGCGCGGAAAGAAGTGGATGGGCAACCCGCAGAGCTGGGGCGGGAAAATCGCCGATGCCGTGCTGGGAGGATGGGGCTTTGCAGGTGTGACCAACTACTGGCCTAAAGGCACTCCGCTGCTAGGACCGGCCGTCGCGGGCGCAGTTACAGCTCCTGGCGCCGGAGTGCGCTGGTCCGTCAACGGGAATGGCTACAAGAACGAAAACGTTGACTACCAGCGGGCGATCATCGTACAGGGTCGTTTCACGGACTCTAGTCCGGCCGGTGCCGGCGTGTTTAACCGGAACGCCTTTGTTCGCACGCCCGACTATACCTTCGGCAACATTCCGCTGGCGTTTCCGGACGTTCGTACTCCCGGAGGAATGACGACCGATGCCACCTTGCTCAAGAATTTTTATTTCTCAGACAACAAGCAACGCTACCTGAACGTACGACTCGAGGCGCTCAACTTCTTCAACCATCCCCTCTTCGGTATGGTGAACCGCAATCCTGATTCGCCAACGTTCGGCGGCATTCAGGGCAAGATCGGCTCGCGCGTCATGCAGATCGGCCTGCGGATTTTCTTCTAGTTTTCATGTGTCATGCGTTGCAAGGGGCAGACTTCACGTCTGCCCTTTTTTCGTAGGGAACGCTCGCCGTAGCGTTCCTGCCAATCAGAGAGATGGGTCCGTGGGCGAGAACTGAGCTGGGCCGCTGGCTTCGCAAACTCGGATGTACCCGTGCACTGGCGATCGCCTTGATAGCCACGATTGAAGCGCTTTCCACGTCAATCGTGGACGAAGCTTCCGGAAAAAAGTTCATGCTTACACTGACTCGACGAACTCTGCTGGCTGGAGCGGCTTACACCGTCGCCGGTTTATGGCTGGCGCCGCTCCGTGCCGCCGCCCGCGAGGCCGGCCCGATTCGAATCACCAATGTCGATCTGTTTCGGATCGAAATCCCTGTGAAGCCCGGGGATGCACGGCGCGGGCTGATGTCCTGGCGGCACGCGTGGATACCGATGCCGGCGTGCGTGGCTACGCCTTTGCCGAATACCTCACGGCGCGCATGCAGCCCAATGCGCGGCTTTGGGAATTCGATTTCGATTTTCCCCCGCCAGACTACGTCCACGGGGTCATCCGGCCTGCGCTGGCGGGTGGAGATCTGTTCGCAATGCAAGACCACTTGAAGGCGGGCCTGATCGGGTGGGGAGGGGTTGAACATGCCCTCTGGGATGCGATCGGCAAGGTTGCCGGCCAGCCAGTCTATCGTCTCTTGGGAGGCTCGAAGACAAGCAATCCCTGTCTATCTGACTTGTGTCTGGCCGGGAAAAGACGACCAGTCCGATGTGCCTTACCGCCTCCAGGCCGAAACGGCGGTTCGCATCCAGAAGGCCGGCTTCAAGGCAATGAAGGTTCGCGCTTGGCGGCCGCGGGCCCTGGACGATGTGCAGGCTTGCGCTGAGATTCGGTCGGCGGTCGGTCCCGATTTCTCCATCATGTTCGACCGCACCGCCCACATTTCCGGGCAGGTGTGGGATTACAACACGGCGCTGCTGGTCGCGCGGGGGCTGGAAAGACACCAAGCCTATTGGCTCGAAGAGCCGTTTGCTCGCGACGATTTTCTTTCGCCAGCCCGGCTCGCCCGCGACGCAGACATTCCGATAACTGGCGGCGAATCGTACCAGGGCCTCGATCCCTTTCGTGAATGCTGCATGCACGGCACCTACGATATCCTGCAGCCGGATGGCATTATCGCGGGCGGGATACTAACGGTTCGAAAGATTGCGGCCATGGCCGAAGGGTTCCACACCCGTGTCGTGATGCACGGAACGCTGGGTCTCTCTCTGGCCGGCTGGCTTCAAGCGAATGCCGCGATCGGCGGGCAGTGGCAGGAGCTGGCGATCGTCGATCCAGATTTGCTGCCCGAGGAGCAGTGGGGCCCCGGCCTGAAGATCCTCAAGACCCCAGTCATGTTCGGCTTCCGCGACGGCGAGATCCAAGTGCCTCAGGGGCCCGGCCTCGGGCTGGACATTAATGATGAAGCCGTTGAAGAGTTTCGGGTTCGGTGAGGAGCACCAAGTGGCTGCTTGCTGCTGTCTGCCAGCCTGGACGTCCAGATCTCATGTGCAGCAAGACCAATGCAGCTAGCCTTAAGGTGTCATCGACACTTTATTTTCGACTTTAGTTCCACTCGCTGCCGTGAAGTTCGAACTCGCTCAGGTTTGCATTCTCATCACTCCCGCGAAAGCGCGAGTCGTGTCCTCCGCCGATCTGGATTCCCGCCTTCGCGGGAATGACGTGCAATTCGGATTTCCGCTGACGCGCAGCCGAGAGCTTTACCTCAATCTGTTTGACTCGCGCGGGCTGCTTGCAAGCAGCGAGTATATGGAACGTTCCCATCCGGCCGAGGCAGTGCGATCCATTTCGCCGGAATCGTTTTAGATGTAGAACCGAAAGACGCTAAGTTGAAGACTTGGGGACAGCGGGGCTCAGAGAAACCTTTTCCTAGGACCGGCAGCTCAATCCACCGAAGAGACGCAGCGAGAGACAGGGATAAAGGTTCTCCCATTCTCCCGCTTATCAAACGGCGAACAAAGATCTGGCACGGTGTTCGAGCGGCGAAAGTCAAGCGTCCTGGAGCTCTCAAAGCTGATTGCTATCACGGCAAGCTCTCCGGATCTCAGAGTCTCTGCGGTGGCTTTTTTATCGCCGTGTTCAGCTTTTGTTAGTTCTGGTTACGGTTTTTCGGCACAGGAGGTTGGAGTGACAAGATTGACCGTCATCGCGGACTACGGCGACCTTTGTGGTGAAAACCCGCTTTGGGACCGCGAAACGGGGATGCTTTACTGGACCGATGCGACTGGCGCGCGGTTCTATAAATATCATCCAGCCAGCGGCCAACACACGCTTGTGAGTGAAGGTATACAGATCAGTGGCTTCGCTCTGAACGAGCCGGGTGGATTCATCGTTACCACCAATAAGGGAATTTACTCTTGGGATGGCCAGGCAGAGTTGCGGCCGCTGGTGAAAGTGGTCGGCGAAAGGCCTTGCCAGTCCAATGACTGCATCGCGGATCCAGCCGGAAGGTTGCTCGCCGGGACTTGGTACAACGAAGCAGACAAAGACTACCCGCCGGGGCACCTGATTTGCATTGAAACCACTGGGAAGGTCAAGATCCTGGACGAGGGGATCCATCTCGCCAACGGGCTTGGCTTCTCGCCCGACAGCCGCACGCTGTATTTCGCGGATTCAATTGCACGGCGCATCTACGCTTACGACTACAATATTAGCGACGCCAGCGTTTCTAACAGGCAGACTTTTGTCCAAGTGCCTGACACAGAGGGCATCCCCGACGGTCTGACAGTAGACGCCGCGGGCTGTGTCTGGTCCGCGCAGTGGTATGGCAGTTGCGTGGTTCGCTACGATCCGGACGGAAAAGTGGAACGCCGGATTCCAACTCCTGCGAAGCAAACGTCATCGTTGGCTTTCGGAGGAAAGGATCTCACCGACATATTCATCACTTCAGCGGCCAGGTCTGAAGTTACTCCTGTCATGCCCCCTGGATATGACCCCAATTCAGGATACTTTGGCGGCGCGCTTTATCACTTCAATCTGGAAATCCCGGGGCGTCCTGAGTTCAAGACAAATTTCTCACCGGGTTGATGGCGCCGGTCATTTCACTCGGGTTGCCTAACGAGGAAGCCGCTGCCAACCCAACCTCAGCGAATCTCATTCACATAGGAACAGCTGAGTAGAGAGTCTGCCCTAGCAGCTCGCTATTCTTGAGTACAATTCAGTTTCGCGCTTCCCTCGGCCGAGACTTTGAGACTGGGCCCTGTGGCGGCATTTTCGAGTTTGCGAGCTTCGTAGTCTGACACGAGATAGGTTGCAACCAGCACAAGCAGGGCTCCAACGATCTGAGACAGTCCCGGTCGCTCATTCAAAACCAAGGCGGACAGTAGCACGCCGAAAACGGGCAGCAAGTAAATCGACACCGAGATCTGAGAGGCGTCCATCCGTTTCAGCACCCACATCCACATCAGCATGGCGACTCCCCAGCTCAATCCTCCGAGAACGAGAATTGCGACCCACGTTGACCACGGGTAGGCGACTGGCCGGAGTATTTCGCTTGGGTCGCCGAACCATGAGATGGCCCCACAGGAAACGATGCCTGCCACATAGCCATAAACGAGGACCTCGAGCTCACTGAACTGTCTCAGCAATCTCTTACCGTAGACATTGTAGAAGGCGCTGCCGGCGCCCCCGAGGAAGATAAAGATGTTTCCGAGTAGCAAGCGAGCCTGCAATAAGTCATGGCCAAAGTCGGACCACGAGATTACCAAAGTTCCGCCGAATGCCATCAGCAAGCTTGTCACGCGAAGTGCCGTCAACTTCTCGCGAAGCATGAACACGCTGAGAACAGTAATCAGTACCGGGATCGTCAATGAGAGAACCGATGCGTTTGACGAGGTTGATCGAGCGATACCCCATGCCATCATGACCGATGGTGGAACGATTCCAATCACACCCAGCACGGCGAACCGCCGGATGGTCTGGACGAGGTTCGTCTCATTCCGATGCGTTGCGGGCGACTTGCGGCGTTCAATCCAAAGAAACGGCAACAGCAGGGCCGTGGCAGAAGACAGCGTCCAGAAGCCAAGTCCAGAGGCGGACATGCGTTCGCTGGCTATCTTGGCAGCCGGGTACTGCGCTGCCCAAAGAAAATTCACGACCACGAGCACGACAAGGTCGAGATGTCTTCGTTTGCGGCGCATAGCAGCGGTGGTTTGCACTTCGGAGGTGTCTTACTGGAATTGGGTCAATTGTGTTACCTAACTTCGATCGAGTCAGCCCGCGCAAAGGCCCGATTCTCTCACCCGATCCAGTTCTTCGAGAGTTGCGCGATCGTCCATCGTACCGTTCCCATCTTGTTCTCCCTATAGAAGGAGCCGGCTGCAGGGACAGGCGGCATCCTGCTGCGCTCTACTGCACACGTTTCGGAAGAGAGGTTCACCGACAGCTGCCACCTGAAGAGCTGGCCGCCGGCTTGGCGCGCATTAGTGACTGCGCGCCGTCAACCCGCCATCGACGACCAGCTGTGTTCCCGTGATGAAGGATGCAGCGCCCGAAACAAGGAACACTGCTACGTCTGCGATGTTTTCGGGTCTGCCGATGTGCCCCAGGGGTGAAGCGAGGCGATCTCTCGTCTGGCTTGATCTGGATTTCCGGTACGTTCGAAATAGGGCGCAAGCAGCGGCGTATCAATATAGCCGGGACAGATCGCGTTCACACGAATGCCGTTTCGGCCGTGATCAATCGCCATGGCCCGGGTCAGTGCCAGCACCGCGGCTTTCGAAGAATCATAAGCGGCAAAGCCGGAATAAGAGGTAAAGGCATCAATCGAGGAGATATTGAGCACCGATCCACCGTTCCGCATCCAGGGTATCGAGTACTTCGAAAAGAGGAACATGCTGCGGAGGTTAACCGAGATCACACGGTCCCACGACTCAACACATTTCGACGACGGACCCCGTCTGCTCCGTTCCCGCGTTGTCGACCAGAATGTCGACATGGGAGTACTGATCCACGACCTGCTGCACGGCATGCTGAACGTCCGCTTCACAACTGGCGTCGCCGCCAGTGGCGATCGCTCGACCAGGCAATGCTATTTGCTTGAGGACATTCTGTGCGCCCTCGGTGTTCTGATCAAATAGGGCGACACTAGCCCCTTTTGCGGCAAACCGCTCGGTGATCGCGGCACCGATGCCTGAAGCTCCGCCTGTCACGACTCCAACTTTGGAGTCCAGCGTCTTCAATCTGGCACCTCCCGAGGTGCTAGTTTCTTGTCGCGAAACTCGCAAGGCGGCCACGGCTGGCGGAATTCTTGCGCGCTCTTCAGCGGTTCGGCTCCCGAGGCGGCACGCAACGCCGCAACGATTCCCGAACCGAGCCCGAAGAGCTTCGCGGAACAAAAGAAGATCCCTGTTTTCATAGCGCCTCAGCGAATCCTCACCGCAAGAATCTTGGAGCGTTCAAGTCGGTCATTCTTGGGACAGCAGGACGCCGGCAACGATCGCAAAAAAAATGCCCAGCCACTGTCGGGCGCCTAGCTGTTCTTCCAGGAAGAACAACGCCAACAACACCGTCAACAGGGGGTACAGCGCCACCAGAGGAACAACGATGCAAGCTTTCCCACCCCGCTCCAAAGCCAGAAACAGTGGCAGCGTTGCCAAGCCTAGCAGGAGTCCGCCAGACAGTCCCAGCGCAATTGTCCCTGTCGAATACGTCCAGCTAACTTGACTGGCGAAGAGCAGTCCGAGTGCGACCGGAATAAAGGCCATGGCATACCAGAAGAAAGTAAGCCGCGAGCTCAGGTGGTTAGTGGCGAACTTCTGAGTCACTCCTGTCCCACCCCAGAAGATCAAAGTCACCAGTACCATCAGCAGCCAATACGGCATGCGCTTAACCTCCCAGCATCAGAATCGCGAGCAGGGCTAGAAGGATGCCAGCCCACTGCCGCCCGCCGATCCTCTCTCGGAGAAACAAGGCTGCCAGTGCCAGCGTCACCATCGGATAGAGTGTCGTCAGTGGGACAACAATAGCGGCTTTGCCGCCCTGACCAAGCGCCTCATAGAAAGTCATATTCCCTACCGTCCCTAACACGCCTGTAAGGAAGGCGCAAACAACCCCAACCGCTCGCTTGGCCCCGTGCGACCGAGACGTCTTTTCCCTCCTCAGGCGGAGAACCAACGCGACGGCTAGCACTCCCGGCGTCGTCAGGATTTGGTTTATGGCGGGAGAGATCCGCTCGGAAACGACCTTCGACTGTAATCCCCACAACCCAAAAATGGCTAAAGAGACCAGTGCGGGCCAGAGCCAGTACGCCATACCTGGAGAAGCTTGTTTATTGGCGGCGCCCGGTTCCGGTTCGGTTGTTTCTTCCATATGATTATTGGGTCATTGATGAAGCAGTGACAGAATCAACCAAGGATCAATGACTTCTCATGAATCAATGGGGTCTCACACCTTGGGGCTGCAGAGAACAGCCCGTGCTACTGAGGAGGGCCTGCCATTTCCAACGGAGAATTTGGCTAAGGCGGATTCGCTGAGTTCGACACCCAGGCCAGGACGTTTTGGCAACTCAAGCTTCCCGTTCACTAGGTGAAGTTCGTCGGTCACTAGTTCGCGGCGCAGCAACGATTCCGAGACCGCTGCAGGAAGGAACTCAAAGAAGGGACAGTTGGGCGAGACTGCGGCGACGTGAGCCGTAGCCGCGATCCCGATGCCGCTCCTCCAGCAATGCGGCACTACGAGCTTCCCGCGATCGCGAGCCATCTCGACGACCCGCAGTGCTTCCGTGATGCCCCCGACGCGGCCGACGTCGGGTTGCACGACGTCCACTTGGCCACGATCCATCAATTCTGCAAACTCGAAACGTGTCTGCAACAGTTCGCCCGCCGCAATGCGAACCTCGCTGGCTTCAGCCAGTCGTGCATAGCCGTCGAGATCGTCCGGCTGCAACGGAGTCTCAAGGAAGAACAGGTTGTACTTCTCAAGACGGCGGAGCACCTGAAGGGCTTCTTTCCAGTCACTCCAGCAGTAGCCGACGTCCACCATCATGGTCATTTCGGATCCGATGACGTCGCGACTGGCAGCCACCAGCTCGACGATCACATCGTTGCTTTCCTGCAATTCAAATTCGGCGAGGGGACCACGAATCAAGATTTCTAACTTGACCGCATTGAAACCCGCATCTCGCGCCCAAGCCGCCTTCGCCAGAAGGCTTTTTCGGTAGTCCCGCAGGGTGCGACCGCAGGGGAGCAGGCTCGCGTAAGGCGTCAGCGGGGATGTGCGGGCTTCACCCAGGAGATTCCAGATGGGAAGGCCAGCAACCTTGCCGCAGATATCCCAAATAGCCATGTCCAAAGCTCCGATGGCGCAGATGCCGGCGCCCCGTCTGCCGGTCACGATGCTGCGGCTGTACAGCCGTTCCCAGATGGCCCGCGGGTCCGATGGGTCTTGTCCGACCAAGAGTTCGGCCAGGCCTCGAGTAAGAGAACTCGAACCGGTGCATTCGATGAGCGCCTTAATGGCCCAGGGGTTCGATTCAACTTCCCCAATGCCCTTGACGGTGTTGTCCGTGTGAACCTGGACAACGACGTTGTCTTGAGCCGTATCACAGTACTCGGGGTCGAAATCCGGCACCATTAGTACGTCACATTCCACAGCCGCAACCTTCATAAAGGACCTCCTGCGACATCTTCAGCGATCGCTTGTGCTAGAGCCGTGGCTGCCATCATAGGTGATTGGGAAAGCTATTGTCAATAAGACATATCAATCGTATACTCTTGGTTCGCGCTGCCGCTCTTGCAGTCCAGGTTGAATTTTGCCCCCTTGTGGAGGCAGGAAGAGGCGATATGGCAATCCTTCAGATTGGGGGCAGAAAGACCAAATTCCTGACCATGTCGTCAGGCACATTCTTAAACCTGGCCCTGCTGTGGTTGGCTGGGGGCTTGCCGCTATCTGGACAAACCCCTCGACTTAATTTCACCAGGGAGATCCAGCCCATCCTTGCCAGCCGCTGCACCGTGTGTCACGGGTCATTTACCCGAATGTCGGGTCTGAGGCTGGATTCTCGCGAGGCGGCGCTGAAAGGAGGGGACTCCGGAAAGGGTGCGATCCTTCCGGGCAATGCCGCCCAGAGTCAGATCATCCTCCGCGTCAGTTCAGAAGAGGCGGGTAGGCGGATGCCCCCGGTGGGCGAGCGGCTAAAGATCGAAGAAGTCGCACGCCTTCGACAGTGGATAGACGAGGGTGCAGAGTGGCCGGCGGCCGACGCCCAGACTGGACTCGAAACCGAGAGTGCCGCAGCTGTGCTTAAGGATCACCCCCACTGGGCCTTCCGGCGACTGCGCTCCGTCAATCCTGCCGTGGTGAAGGGCGCTGCGTGGGTGATGACGCCTGTGGACCGTTTCATTCTCGCCGCGCTGGAGGCCAAGGGATTGCGTCCGAACCGAATGACTTCAAGACAGGAGCTCATTCGCCGGCTCTCCTTCGATCTCGTCGGCCTGCCTCCATCGGCCGCCGAAATTGACGCTTTCGTCGGGGATACCTCACCGAACGCTATTGAGCAGGTGATCGATCGTCTCCTCGCCAGTCCCCACTTCGGCGAGCGTTGGGGGCGACATTGGTTGGACGCCGCTCGCTACGCGGATAGTGCCGGATATGAGGAGGATCGTCCGCGCCCGGGGGCGTTCCACTACCGGGATTTTGTGATCCGGGCGTTCAATGAGGATCTGCCTTATGACCTGTTTATCAAAAGGCAGTTGGCTGGAGACCTCATTGCGCCCGACAGTCCAGCCATTGCGGCGGCCACAGGCTTTCTGACCGCTGCACCCGATGTGCGGCCTGACTTTGTCAATTTCCGCAAGAAGGATCGTTACGATGAATTGGACGACATTGTGGCGACGACGAGTTCAGCGGTGCTTGGTCTGACCCTGGGATGTGCCCGGTGCCATGATCACAAGTTCGATCCTGTACCGGCACGGGACTACTACCGCATGCTCGCATTTTTTGCCGGCACGGAGCGTTTTGAGCGTCCGATAGACAAAAGGGAAGGTGAATCCTTCGCGCATTTGATGGCCGAGTATGAGCAACGGTTGAAACCGGTGAAGCAGAAACTGGATGATTGGGTTAAGGCAAAGAAGGCCCCGCTACGCCTGGAAAAAATCGCGGCTTTGTCCATCTCCGACGTTGAGAAGGGTCTGCTCCAGATGCCTTTGGACGAGTCGAATTCTAAGCAAAAGAATTTGCTCGACCAGTTCATGAAAGACATTGAGGTCAGCGATAAGGTCTTGCGGGGGAAGCTTCCAGTAGACGCACTAGCTGAATGGGACTCGCTAGCGGATGCCGTCAAGAAGATTGAACATACCAAGCCGCCCGACATTCCTCGGGCTCTGACCCTACGCGACGGTCAACCCAAGAAGACTTATTTGCTCGAACGAGGAGATCCAGAACGGGAGAAGACGGAGGTGAACCCTGGCGTCCTGACTTTGCTGACTCGCGGCGAACCAGCCTATCTAAAGAACGGTTCCTCACGTTTGGCGTTGGCTGAATGGATTGTCGATCCTGAACACGGCGCGGGAGCTTTAGCAGCACGGGTCATAGTTAATCGGCTCTGGCAGTATCACTTTGGAAGAGGTTTGGTAGCCACTCCAGGAGACTTCGGATTGCGCGGGGAGGCGCCTACTCATCCCGAGTTGCTGGATTGGTTGGCCTCGGAACTAATCCGGAGTGGCTGGCAACTAAAACGCCTTCATAAGTTGATTCTGATGAGCGCCGTCTACCAGCAGTCTGGTGCGTACGACGAAAATCGTGCAAAGGTTGATCCAGCCAACCGTCTGTGGTGGCGGCGCGAACCCGTCCGACTTGAAGCCGAAATCTTGCGTGATTCGATTCTCAGTGTCAGCGGGACCTTAAACCGGAAGCTCTATGGGCCGGCTGTGAAACCTCACATGGATCCTGACGCCATCTACAACGCCGATGCCAGATACGATCAATGGCCGAAAGACGTGAAAGAAGGTCCGGCAACCTGGCGCCGCAGCATTTATGTTTTTACCAAACGCTCCAATCTGTTTCCGTTTCTGCAGACGTTCGATGCTCCCCGTGCCATTGGCAGTTGCGCCCGCCGGGACGTGACTACCGTGCCTACTCAGGGTTTGACTCTGCTCAACGACGCGTTCATGCGCGAACAGGCCTGGCTCTTCGCCGAGAGAGTTCTCTGGGAATCGGGGGCGGATACACTCAGCCGTGTTACCCGTGCCTATGAATTGGCGTTGGGGCGAAAGCCCAACCAGATCGAGTTGCGCAAAGCGGCTGCTTTTCTGAAGGATCAAGCAAAACAGTATCAAGACGACTTGGGATCCGATTCAACCAGCCCGTCGCGCAGCGCAGTAAGCGCGATTACGGACTTCTGCCAAGTCTTGCTGGCCTCCAATGAATTTAGCTATATCAACTGAAGCCGGTGAGGTTATGAACACTCGATATCCATCTTATGTCTCGGGGCAGTGCCACACCCGGACTTCTTATGTGAATCGCCGGCAGTTTCTTCAGCGCGCAGGCGGGGGGTTTGGCATGCTGGGCTTGGCTGGGTTGCTGGACCAGTTGGGCCTGATGGCGAGGGAGCCTTCAGCCGGGAAGTGGGACGGACCCTTGCAGGTGCGTCCCTCCCATTTTCCGTCGAAAGCCAAGTCCGTAATCTGGTGCTTTATGTATGGCGGGCCCAGCGCGATTGACCTTTTTGACCTGAAGCCAGATCTCGACAGGAATCACGGAAAGCAATTTGGCAAGGGTGAGGTCATGACTTTCTCAGGCCGCCTCGGACCGCTCATGAAGTCTCCGTTCACATTCAAGCGCTACGGGCAATGCGGTCACGCGGTCTCGGAGGTCTACTCCCATATTGCCGAGCACGTTGACGACATCGCTTTCATCAAGTCGTGCCATATCGAAACCAACGTGCATGACCAAGCCCTGTTTCAGGTCAACTCTGGATTGACCCGGCTCGGGTTCCCGAGTGCAGGCTCTTGGGTTACTTATGGTTTGGGCAGCGAAAACCAGGATCTTCCGGGCTATATTGTGATGCACGACCCGCGCGGCATGCCCGTGGGAGGGCCGCCTCTCTGGTCGTCCGGCTTTCTGCCCAACTCACATCAGGGAACCGTGTTCCGCCTGGGATCGAGTCCAATCCTTAACCTGACACGGCCGGATGGCATGAGTGAAAAGGCCCAGCGGCGTCAACTGAACCTGCTGGCCGACATCAATGCCGAGCATCAGCGTGCGCACCCCGCGGAGACCGATCTCCTAGGGCGAATTGCCAGTTTTGAGCTGGCTTACCGAATGCAAATGACGGCGCCAGATGCCGTGGACATTTCCAAGGAGACAGACGAAACCAAAGAGCTTTATGGTATCGATAAACCCGTGAGCCGTCCCTATGGCACCCAGTGCCTGATGGCCCGCCGGCTGGTTGAGCGAGGAGTGCGGTTCATTCAGATCTATAGCGGCGGCGTTGCATCAGAGTGGGATTCCCACGACAATCTACCAACCAATCACAAATTGCGCTGCCAAGAAACCGATGTGCCGATTGCGGGACTGCTCACAGACCTGAAACGTCGCGGCCTGCTGGACAGCACTCTCGTAATCTGGGGTGGAGAGTTTGGCCGTCTGCCCATGTCTCAGGGTGGAGACGGGCGAGACCATAATCCGCATGGCTTCCTGATGTGGATGGCGGGAGGGGGTACGAAGGGTGGAGTGAGTTACGGAGAGACCGACGAGATTGGCTTTAAAGCAGCAGCGGATCCGGTGTCCATCCATGATATTCACGCCACGATTCTTCATCTCCTTGGGCTCGACCACAAGCGACTCACTTATTTTCACAATGGGCGAGACTTTCGCTTGACCGATGTGGCCGGCAACGTGATCGAAAAGGTTCTAGCCTAAGCGAGACATAAGCGGGAATCCTGTTCACAGCGTCGGCGTGATCATTGTCTTCGTCTTCGCCTTTCTGGAGGAAATCGGTGTCGAGCATGGATGCTGCTGCGTCTTGTGGACCGATTTGCAATTCGGGTTGGCGTCGCTCATGCCGGCTTACTCCAACGTGAGGCTCAACTGGCAAGAGTGGTCCAGTTTGGCCTGCTCTCGGAAGACCGATCTTGGTGGCGTGTTAGGATGCCTTCAACTCAGAAAAGGCCGCATATTGTTTATGCAAAAAACCAAACCAGCCTGCCTGGAAGGGTGGGAGGAATGAGTGAGCAAATCCGAAGCATCAACGCCATGGATATATGTACCGAAAGTTTCGGCTCGCCTGCTGATCCTTGTATCCTGCTAGTAATGGGCGCCATGGCTTCCATGGTTTGGTGGGACAAAGAATTTTGCATGCGTTTGGCAGAAAGACGACGTTTTGTCATTCGCTATGATCACCGTGATGTTGGGCGCTCAATTTGCTATCCCGCTGGCGAGATCCACTATTCGATCCTTGATCTGGTTGATGATGCGGTTGGTGTGCTCGATTCATACGGCATGAAAGACGCGCATTTTGTTGGGATGTCCTTGGGCGGAATGATCGCACAGCTGGCTGCACTAAAGTACCCGAATCGTGTCTTGTCAATCACAGCGATTGCCTCAGGGATTTTCGACGACCGGCCTGATCTGCCCCCAATAGCGGAGAAAATCGGAGCGTATCACGCCAAGGCCGCAGATGTTGATTGGGAAGATGAACATAAGGTCAGAGAATATCTTGTTGGCGGTTGGAAATTGCTGAATGGAACAAGACATCTCTTCAATGACGAACAGGCAGTTGCATTAGCAGGAGAGGAGATTCGCAGAGCAAATGATCTAATGAGCATGTTTAATCATGCGCGGATGACAGGTGGAGAAGAGTTCTATGGAAAGGTAAATAGCGTACGCGTTCCCGTATTGGTGATCCACGGTGATGAAGATCCTGTCTTGCCGTATGCACATGGGAAAGCTCTTGCCGATACTATCCCTCATGCAAGGCTAGTAACACTTGAGGGCGCTGGGCATGAGATTCACAAAGACGATTGGGGTCTGGTGATTTCAGAGATTTCATCTCACACCGAGCAAGGGCGAAGAGGAGGATGATAACTGTTCCTCTTCGTTGGGAACATGTCTCAGCTGGCTTCTTGGCGTCATGAGCTTCTTCAATTGAGCCATCCTGATTGATCGCCCACCACGAACGATCACCGAGTTCTCATTGTCTGAAACAGAGATGGGCAGCATTTCTGCAGTCTTCCTACTCAGTCAGGGAACTTTGATGACGCCTGCGACTGTATAGCTGGGGGACGAACTGGACCCTCGGAGGTCCAGGGTCGTACTTATCTCGGCTTGACCCACCACTCTCGTCGATCCGAGTGCACATGCGTGAGAGCGTTCACCTGCCCTTTACGCTTCTTGCGGACGCGGCCTGCAAACTGGTTTCTAATCGAACATCGCGGCGGAGCTTGGGGAGTTTTTACCACCGGTGCCGCAGCGGACGGTACGGGCTTCCGGTTCTGTTCGTCAGGTCAGCTTTGGTGAACTTACCCCTGTTTTCTACTTGTCTGCGCCAGAGTCCAAGAGGCTGAGATGCAGGGAAACTGACAGGCCAGGAAGAAAGCGCGTTCAGTCAGCGCCGTCGCGTTGGCGGCCATTGGCTGGACTGCATTCACCTTCACTACCATCGTGACCACTCCGAAACCCGCCACTGGATCTGCAGCGAGTGGAACGGCAGTGGAAGGCTGGCACCAGCTATCACCCGAAGCTTTGGCGGGAATTGGATACTACCGCAAGGAGCAGTGCAGCAGTTGTCATAACCTCAGATGGGAAGACGAAAAGTAGGACCGAATCTCGCGACCACACCGATTAAGCGGTCGGTGGGATAGATGGTCGAACATTTCAAGAACCCCGCGCAGATGGTTCCAGGAACCTCCGCCGATTCATCTCAGTGATGCTCAACTCTCAGCGCTGGCGGCCTTCTTGCTAACTCTGACACCTGGCAATGCTAAGGACTTGGAATCGGCTCCTGATAAGGTCTTGGAGGGAGCCATGGCCTATCAGCAACAACAATGTGGAACGTCACATCCTCAATGGCTAGGCCCAGTGCTGAACGGTGTAGCGGGCAAGCGCACCAAAGGGTGGATCGAAGTCTAGATTCGCAACCCCAAGCGCCATTCGGCAGAGACGATGTTGCCGGCGTACAACCTCAATCCTGACGAGATGGATGGGCTTGTCGTCTACTTGAGTCCGATACCTGCCAATTGAACCCAGAGACTATTCGTGCTTGAACTGTATCACTCAGAACGACTTTTTAAGCTAAGGACCCGACACCGCGATAAGCAGGCTTCGCGGTGGGAGTAACTCCAACGGACCTGCAGTGCCTTCGAGTTCGTAACGGATCAAGGAGAGTCAATTTGGAACAACCAGGATGCACAGCAGGCCGGGCCCATGCGATGGTTGTGCTGCTAATGCTGGGCTTTAGCTTCATGAGTTACTTCAATCGAACGATCCTGTCGATCGCCGCACCACGAATCATTGGCGAGTTCTCTTTGTCCGAAACAGAGATGGGAAGTATCTATTCAGCCTTCCTGCTTAGTTATGGACTCCTGATGATCCCGGGAGGACACTTGGCAGACCGGCTAGGCCCTCGCTTGGTTTTGACTTGGATGGGGCTGGGCTCGGCCTTATTCACTGGTTTAACGGCGCTGGCCGGACGTCCTGGGTTGGGAACCTATCTCGGCATTGTTCCCTCATTTCTATTGATCCGACTGGGCATGGGAGCGTTCACCGCGCCTCTCTACCCTTCCTGCGGACGCGTCAATGCAAACTGGTTCTCATTCGAGCATCGCGCGCGAGTCTGGGGAGTCGTTGCAGCGGGCGCAGGGATCGGTGGTGCGGTTTCACCTTTTCTTTTCGCCTGGATGATGGATAGTCAGGGCTGGCGAGCCTCCTTCTGGCTGGCAGCCGCGGCCACTGCGCTCCTAGCCGTCATGTGGTCATGGTATGTGCGGGATCATCCATCAGCCATCGGGCGCGACGAGGTCTTGGCCGCAGTGCCTCAAGTTCCCCAAAAGCCGACAAACTGGCGACGGCTTCTAGGGAACCGAAGCCTGATGCTCCTGACGCTCGGCTATAGCGCAGTAGGCTACTTCGAATACATTTTCTTTTTCTGGATCTACTACTATTTCGCCAAGATTCGCCAGGTGGGTGATCAACAGAGTGCGTTGTTTACCACCATCTTGTTTTTGACATGGATGCTCATGACGCCGCTGGGGGGCTGGGTTTCTGATCGTATGGTTGCTTGTTACGGGAAAAAATCCGGCCGGCGTCTGGTGCCCATCGGGTGCCTCAGTATCAGTGCGGCTCTGCTTTGCATAGGCGTCAACCTCACGGGCACGTGGAGTGTGGCGCTGCTTTTGTCGTTGGCGCTGGGATTTGCGTCCGCCTCGGATGGCCCCTTCTGGGCGACTGCCATCGACTTGGGAGGCAAGGAAGTCGGCGCGGCCGGAGGCATCATGAATACAGGCGCGAACCTGGGTGGATTTATTGCGCCCACTTTGACTCCGTTGATTGCGTCCGTAGCTGGTTGGTCATGGGCGTTGTATTTCGCTAGCCTCGTCGTCCTGGTCGGCGTGGCTTGTTGGTTCTTCATCGATCCCAGTCAGGACACAGGCACTGCGGTTTCCAGTTCGTGAGCATTGCGCACTGAGAGTGACGCCGGTTTCTTCCGATGTCCGGCTGTGGCTGCCGCAGACCCAACCTACGGTCTGCGCTACTTAGCGGACGAATGGATGAAGATCACGGACATTGAATGTGCCGTCTTGCTGGCGCCCAATTGCAATGTCGAGGCTTGTGACTCCGCTCAGGACACCATTGTCGTCGAGGTTCGCACCGATGAAGGTTAACCGGAATCGGCGAGGTCAACACCAATCCCTGGGTAGCCAAGGCCCACATTTGAATCGCCGGGCCCCCACATCATGGGACTCGGACTGAAAGAGCTTCAACTGGAAAACGGGAATTGGTGGGGAGCTACCGCTCATCTGGCGGCCGTGGCACCCAACTGTCGCTTTATAGAGTGCCATCAGCTCAGGCCGAATCACAGCTGCGTCGTGAGCTGGTTGTCGACGATTTGAGATGGTTGCAGGTAAGCTGAACTACGCCAGAATTCCTTCGATGACATTTCCTGCGACATCCGTCAGCCGGAAGTCGCGCCCTGAGTGCCGGTAGGTGAGACGAGTATGGTCCATGCCCATTTGGCGGAGAACGGTTGCATG
>Ga0187893_10004196_pt1 | contig 27852 bp, 22 predicted proteins | sample MA1701074metaG_FD_139574 | JGI IMG/M metagenome (GOLD analysis project Ga0187893, IMG submission 139574) | White microbial mat communities from a basaltic lava cave in the Kipuka Kanohina Cave System on the Island of Hawaii, USA - MA170107-4 metaG ... | reverse complement strand
TAGTCAGTCGAGATAAGGCGGCGACACGTGCTGGCCTAACCGCATGAACCGCGCTTCAGTTAGCGCGCTCAGCTCTTGTTGTAAGGGTCGAACCCGCCGAACTTGTCGCGGCCCGATGGGGCCGGTTCCCTGGCCTTTGGCTCGCCGCCGCTGACGAACTCCGCCTTGCCGTCCGCGCCCACGACCTTGCGCAGCATCATGGTGCTGACCAGCGACAGCTCCCCGGCCTTCTGGATCGCGTCCGGCGTGATGGGCGCACCTTGATTAATGTCGCCGAGCTGGCCGGGCGGTGGCACCTGGCCGGTCGCGGCGATGGTCTTCAGTTCCTCGTCGCCGACGATCTCGTAGTGGCCGGTGGCCGCATCGCGCGCGAGCAGGCCTTCCTTGCCGCTGGCCGCGAGCTTGCGAATCTCGACCTGGGCCGGGCCGTCACCGGATTTCAGGACCTTTTCGAGTGAGGCGGTCGAGACCAGCTCGAGCTCGACGGCCGCCTCGACGCGCCCGACCCAGACGTTGCGGCCCCGATGGTCCTCGGCGACCCGCGAGTCGCGCTTGATGCGGACGGTCTTGTCCTGATCCCCGGCCATCCGGGAATTATAGGGCCATCGCCTGCCCGCGGGCCGCGTCCGGCCGCCCGCGGAATGACCGAAGTCACATTCCCTGCCGCAATATTGGCTCCTTTGCCACTCGGCGTGGTCGAATGCATGCTGACGGTCCCCTGCCCGGGAGGCACATTGAGAAAGACTCTGGCATTCGGCACCGCGCTGCTCGCCGCGCTCGCGCTGCCGTGGCTGGCGCAGGCCGAGGACGGCGCGCTCACCATCCCGGGCAATCTCCAGCAGCTGACCGAGCGCGCCGCGCACATCGTGCGCGCCAGCGTGGTGAGTGCGCACATCGAGATGCACCCCGAGCTCGTCAGCCTGCATACGGTCGTCGTCAGGCTCCACGTGCAGGAGACGCTCAAGGGGCCGGCGCAGCGCGAATTCACCTTTCGCCAGTACGTCTGGGACATCCGCTCCCGCTTTGGCGAGACCTCCTATCGCAAGGGCGACGAGCTCTTGCTCCTGATGATCGAACCGAGCCGCTATGGTCTCTCGAGCCCCGCGGGCATGGACCAGGGACGGTTCCTGATCACGCGCGATGCTTCCGGGCGCGAGCTCGCCGTCAATGGCATGGGCAATGCGCGCCTGTTTGACGGCATGCGCGAGGCCTACGCGCGCAAGGAGACTGCGTACTCCGCCGGTTCCGCCCGTCTCGTCAGCTCGCATGTGCAAGGGCCAATCGAAGCCGCACAACTGAGCCGACTCATCCGGGAGATCGTCGATGCGGCCCGTTGAGCGAATCGGGCCGGCGCGTCGTCGCCGCTTGCGGAACGCGACGCTGATCGCGGTGACCTGGCTCGCGGCCGGGCACGCATTGGCGGGCGGCCCGCTCGCGGTCCGCAGCAACGGGCAGCCTTACCTCTGGCCGGCGGGCGTGATCACCTACCAAACCGACGGCGGCCCGTTGAGTCCGATGGTGAGCGAGGCCGCCATCCAGGCGCGCGTCGTGGCAAGTTTCGATGTCTGGCAGGCTGTGTCGACGTCGAGCATCGCTTATGCGCGTGGCGGACCCATCAGCGCGACCGGTGCCTTCAGCGATGGGGACGTGAGCACGGCCGTCGAGTACGCAGCGGTCGAGGCCAGTTGCGACAACAGCGTGCAGAATCCTGTCGTCTACGATGCGGACGGTACGATTCTCAGGGACCTTGGCTTCGATACGACACGCGTGCTGGGGGTCGCCGGACCCTGCGCCTTGAGCGCTTCGAACATCACCTCTGGTTTCGTGATTCTGAACGGCCTGCTTCAGGACCAGCCCCCACCGGCCGACCCGAGTGCAGCCGCGTTCGATGCCGCGATCATCCACGAGATCGGCCATTTCTCAGGCCTGGATCATTCGCAGATCAACGTGAACTGTACCTCCAGTTGCGTTGGCGACGAACTGGCTGGTCTTCCGACCATGTTTCCGAACCTCATCCATTTCTCGCAGGGCCAGCTTGCGGTGGACGATATCGCATGGATCTCGCGTTTATATCCGGCAGCGAGCTTTGCAACGACGCACGGCGCCATCAGCGGAGTCGTCTTCTTCACCGACGGAGAGTCGCACGCCCAGCTCGTCAACGTGATCGCACGGCCGCTCGACGGCGGTCTGAACCTGGATCGCACCAGCGCGGCATCGGTCATATCCGGCTACAAGTTCCGGGCGATTCATGGCAACCCCCTGACCGGCGCCCCGCCGAGCAACTTCGGGTCCACGGCCGCGGGCGACATCGGTCTGTTCGAGATACCGGTACCCGCGGGGACCTACACGATCGAGGTCGAAAGCATCCATCCGAGCTTCACCGGTGGCTCGCGTGTAGGCGAGTTCCGGATTGCGATGCCGGGCAGCGCGCCCGCGCCCCTCGGCCCGATCATCGTCAGCGCGGGCATGACGGTTTCGGGCAACGACGTGATCCTGCAGAATACGCCGCCGCGCTTCGACCAGTTCGAGGGACCGTGAAGCCGCGCCTGCTCACGGTGACGCGCTCGCTCGTCGCGGCTGGCCTGCTGGCCCTCGTGACGGCCTGCGGCGGCGGTAGCGGCGGAGGCGGCGGCGGGCAACAGCCGCCGCCGGCGCTCAACATCACGACGGCCAGCCTGGCCAGTGGCACGATCGGCGTGTCCTACAACCAGACCGTCGCCGCCGCCGGCGGCACCGGCTCGAGGACGTTCAGTCTTGGCGGCTCGCTGCCGGCTGGCCTGTCGCTCGCCGCCGCAACCGGCGTCATCAGCGGCACGCCGGCGGGTCCTGCCGGCCAGTCGAACTTCACGATCACGGTAACGGACTCCGGTTCGCCGCAGCAGAGCGACGTGCAAGCGCTCAGCATCACGATCAGCGCTACGGTCGTTGGGCGGAACGATTCGATTGCAACCGCGACGACGATCGGCAACGGCAATCACGCCGCCTCGATCAGCCCGAGCGGTCACCCGAATACGGTGTTCAGTCCGGACCAGGACTTCTACCGCATCGTGACGACCGCAGCATCCACGATCACCGTGGACATCGATGCGCAGGTCAACGGCAGCCCGCTCGATTCAGTGATTGAGATCGTCAATGCCTCGGGCACGCGCCTGAATACCTGTGCGCTGCCGGGACAGGGGACGTTTACTTCGCCCTGCGTGCACGACGACGAGGTTCTGGGCATGCAGATTGATTCGCTGCTGCGCATCCAGGTCGCCGCCGGTGCCACGATCTTTGTGCGCGTGCTCGACTTTCGCGGCGATGCGCGGCCGGACCTGACCTACACCATCAATATCAGCGGCGTGAACTGACCCCGGCACGGCCGGTATCATGGGCCCCTTGCCGCGCAGGGGGCCATGAAGCACGCGCACATTCTCGAGACCGTCGGCCGCACCCCGATCGTGCGCCTGAATCGCCTTGCGCCCGTGGGCGTCGAAGTCTGGGTCAAGCTCGAGGCTTTCAATCCGCTCGGCTCGGTCAAGGACCGGCTCGCGCTCGGCGTGATCGAGGCGGCCGAGCGCGACGGGCGCCTCAAGCCGGGGCAGACCGTAGTCGAGGCGACCTCCGGCAACACCGGCATCGGCCTCGCGATGGTCTGCGCGGCGAAAGGCTACCCGCTGGTCGTCACGATGGCCGAGAGCTTCTCGATCGAGCGGCGCAGACTCATGCGTTTCCTGGGCGCCAAGGTCGTGCTGACGCCGGCCGCGCAGAAGGGCACCGGCATGGTGCAGAAGGCGCGCGAGCTCGCGGAAAAGTACGGCTGGTTCTGGACGCAGCAATTCGAGAACGAGGCCAATCCGGAGTTTCACTCCCGGACCACCGCGCGCGAGATTCTCGGGGATTTTGCCGGCGAGCGCCTCGACTGGTGGATCACCGGCGCGGGCACGGGCGGCACGCTCCTGGGTGTCGCGCGCGTGCTGCGCCGGGAGCGGCCGGAGGTGAAGATCGGCGTCTGCGAGCCGGACAATTCGCAAATACTCGCGAGCGACTGGCCGCAGCCGCGCCAGGCCGACGGCACGCCGGCCGAGAGCCATCCGGCGTGGCGGCCGCACCTGTTGCAAGGCTGGACGCCCGACTTCGTCCCGAAAATCACCGGTGATGCGCTCGCTGGCGGCTTCGTGGACGAGTTCTTGCCGGTCACCGGCAGCGACGCGATGCGCCTCGCCACCGAGCTTGCGCGCCAGGAGGGCATTTTTGCCGGCACGACCGGTGGCGGCACCCTCGCGGGCGCGCTGCGCATCGCAGAGCGCTCGCCGAAGGGAACGGTGATCCTCGCGATGCTGCCCGATACCGGCGAGCGCTATCTTTCGACGCCGCTCTTCGAGCCGATCGGCGCCGACATGGACGCGTCGGAATGGGCGCTCTCGCGTGCCACGCCCTCCGCGCGCTTCGATGTCGCCGCGGCGCCGCCGCCGCCCGCGTCGGCGCCTCCACCGGCGATCGACCCGGAGGCTGAAGCGCTGGTCCAGCGCCTGCTTTCCGATCCGGCGAAGCCCATCGCCTTCTTCGCGCTGCAATGGTGCGAATTCTGCTGGTCGGTACGCCGGCTCTTTCAGGCGGCGGGCGTGCCGTACGAGTCGGTGGACCTCGATGCCGTCGGCTACCAGCCGGACGATCTGGGCGGGAGGATCCGCACGGCGCTCGAGAAGCGCATCGGCACGCGCACGATTCCGCAGGTCTTCGTCGGTGGCGAGCACGTGGGTGGCGCGACCGAAGTCATGCAAGCCTTCAACCAGGGCCGCCTGCAGGCGCTGTTCCGCAGGCACGGCGTGAAATTCGACCCGCAGTTCCGGGCGGACGCGTTCTCGTACCTGCCGAGGTGGCTCCAGAAGCGTCCCGGCGCCTGATTCGCACGCCTGGTCGCCGCCGGGCGTTGCACCACGCCATGCGCGAATTCATCCTTGGCGCCAGAATGGGTGACCGAACATGACCACGCGCCCGGCAATCCTGTTGCGCCTGCTTTCGGCAGTTGCCGCGGTGCTCACCGCCCCTGCCGCGGACGCCGCCACGGCGCTCGTGCCGGAAGTCGTGATCGAGGGGCGCTTCAACGCCGCCGAGGGCCTCGCGTTCAGCAGCTCAGGTCGCCTTTACATGGTCGCCAATCGCGCGGTCTGGGAAGTCCATCCCGACGGCAGTACGACGAAGCTGGCGGATTCGGCCTCCAACCTGGGTCTCGCGGCGCTCGGTGCGGAGGACATCGCGCACGCCGATTTCGGTCCGCGCACCTGGCCGCGCGACGGCGCCAACGACGACGGCGTGGTCTGGCGCATCACGCCGGAAGGCGACAAAACGCCGATTGCCCGCGGCATCGGCGACCCGAATGCCATCGTCGTGCTGCCCGGCGGCCGCCTGCTGGTATCGGACGATTTCACGAACAACATCTACTCGGTCGCGCCGGACGGCGAGGTCCGAGTTTTTACGGACGCGATACCCTTTCCGAACGGCCTGGCGCTGGCGCCGGATGGAAGCGCGCTCTACGTCGCACAGATCTTCAGCGCCGCGCCCGAGGGTCCGTTGCCACGGCGCTTCACCGAGTTTTCGGATCGGGTCTGGAAGCTGCCGCTCGCCGGCGGCGAGCCGGCAGCCAGTCCGGAGCTCCTGTTCGAGACCGGCGGGGAATCGGGACCCGATGGGCTCGCAATGGGGCCGGATGGCATGCTCTACCTGACCGCGGCACGCGCCGGGCAGCTGTGGCGCATCGACCCCGCCACCCGCAGCGGCGAGCTGCTGGCCGATGACTTCCCGGGCCTCGCGAGTCTGGCATTCGGCCGCGGAGCCTTCGATTCGAGCTCGCTGTACGTCGTGCAGATCCGCGGCGGCCGCTTGCTGCGATTCCCGAATGCAGCCGCGTCATTGAGCGCGCCACCGATGGCTGGCGACCCCACCTGCGCGTCGCAGGAACTCTTTGCCACGCTGGATTTCTGGATCGGTGACTGGGAGGTCTTCGCCGGCGAGCGGAAGGTCGGCGACAACCGCGTGGCGAAGGCGCTGCAGGGTTGCGCGATCACCGAATCCTGGTCAGCCGCGGATGGCGACGCGGGCCAGAGTCTCTACTACGTGGAGCCGGCGGAGATGCGCTGGAAGCAGGTCTGGGTGACGGGCCGGGCGCTGGCACCGGGCGGCCTGAAGGAGAAACGCCTGGTCGAAACCCTGCCGGGCGGCGGCCTGCGATTTCAGGGGATCGTGCGCGATGCGGCCGGCCGCAGCTGGCTCGACCGGACCACGCTCGCTGCGAGGCCTGACGGCTCGGTGCGCCAGCACATCGAGACATCGACCGATGAGGGCGCCACCTGGTCCACGAGCTTCGACGCCATCTATCGCCGGCGCGCGCACTGATCAGGAGCGGCGCCTTCTCCGTCCGGCCCAGGCTACCGCACGCCGCGCGCGCGTGCGCGCGGCTGGCTGGAACTCCCGGATCCAGCGCGCGCAATCCCCCGCCGCCAGCGCCGCGCTGAAGTAGTAACCCTGGCCGAGATCGTAGCCGGCCACCGCGAGGAAAGCCGCGTCCCATTCGGTCTCGACACCCTCCGCGACGACCTCGAGCCGAAGCGCATGCGCCATCTGTGCCGTCGACTCGACGATGATGCGGTCCCCGGCATTGCCGCGGATGCCCTTCACGAAAGTCTTGTCGAGCTTGAGTGCCTGCACCGGCAGCTCGCGCAGGTAGGCGAGCGAGGAATAGCCGGTTCCGTAGTCGTCGATCGCGATGCGCACGCCCAGCTCGTGGATCTCGCGGATCACGGCTAGCGCCCGCGCCGGGTCCTGCATCATCGCGCTCTCGGTGATCTCGAGCTCGAGCCAGGCCGGGTCGGCGCCGGCCGCGGCCAGCAGTTCGCGCAGGCGCGCGGGGAATGCGGCGTCCTGCAGCAGGCGGGCCGACAGGTTGACTGCTACGGTGATGACGAGCCGGTCCCGGCGCCAGGTCGCTGCATCGGCGAGCGCACGGGCGATAGTCCATTCGGTCAGCGGCCGGATCAGGTCGGTGGATTCCGCGACCGCCATGAACTCCGCAGGATCCACGCGGCCGAGCGCGGGATGCGGCCAGCGCAGCAGGGCCTCGGCGCCCGCGACCGCGCCCGTGCGCAGGTCCACCTTCGGCTGGTAATGCAGTTCGAGGCCGCCCTGCGCGATCGCGGCGCGCAGCTCGCTGGCGAGCGCGAGCTTGCGGATCGAGTGGTGGTCGAGCGCGGCGTCGTAGAACTCGGCGTCCGACCCGCGCCGCTTGGCGACGTACATCGCCACGTCCGCGTGCTTCAGGAGCGACTCCGCATCGCGTGCGTCCGCCGGGCAGCGCGCGATGCCGATGCTGAGTCCCACCTCGAGCGAGACCCCCGCCGCGTCGATCGGCCGGCGCAGCCCGTCGCGCAGCCGGCGCGCCACGTCCTCGATCTCCGGACGGGCGTCCGTGCCGGCGAGCACGACAATGAATTCGTCGCCGCCGATGCGCGCGATGCGGCCGCGCGTCCCGAGCGCGTCCTGGAACCGGCGCGCGACCTCGCGCAGCACCTGGTCGCCGACCTGGTGACCTAGGGTGTCGTTGACCTCCTTGAACCGGCACAGGTCGAGCATCATGAGCGCGACCGGCGAGGGCGGGCCGTCCACCGTCAGCGCGGCCTCCAGCCAATGCATCAGCGCCGCGCGATTCGGCAGCTGGGTGAGCAGGTCGTGCGTCGCCTGGTGCTCCAGCTCGCGCTGCTGCGCCTTGCGCTCCGTGATGTCGCGCACGATGGCCGTGTAGAGCGGCTCGCCGGCCAGCCGCACGCGGCCGACCGACAGTTCCACCGGGAACGGCTGGCCAGCGCGGGTCCGGGCGTCCCACTCGGAAATGCGCTCCTCGAGGCCTGCAAGCAGGTGCGGCTGCGCATCGGCTTGGCGCGCGGCGATGCCGGGCATGAAGCGGGAGACCGGCGCGCCGATCAGGCGATCAGTCTTGCAGGCGAACAGGCGCGCGGCCGCCGGGTTGGCGGTGCGGATGAAGCCCTCGGCGTCCACCGTGAGGATGCAGTCGGCGGAAGACTGCACGATGCTCTTCAGGAGCGCGTCGCGCCGGCGCATGCCGAGCGCATAAGCCAGCGCCCGCCAGGTCTGGCGGTCGAGCGACTGCAGCGTCACGGCGAGGAAGACGCCCACGGTCGCAAGCGCCAGCGGCACCGCTTCGAGCATGAGGCCCCAGGCTGCGAATGCGGTCACCGATGCGCCCGCCGTCACAGCCGTCGCCAGGGCCAGCGTCAGCGCGTTGCGGCGCCAGGCGCGGGCGCGCAGGACGAAAGCGCAGGCGAGAGTCCAGCCCACGAGCACCAGTGTTGAGAGCCAGCCGGGCGGCGCCACTGGCGGTCCGGTGCGCACGCTTTCGGCGGCGATTGCCTGGACCACGATGCCTGGCAGCGCGCGATGCAGGGGCACCGGCACCATGTCGCCGAGCTCGATCGCGGTGGCGCCGACGAACACCGTCTTGCCGCGCAGCTGGCCGATGTCCGCGCTGCCGTCCAGTACGTCCACGAAGGACAGGTAGCCAAAGGACGAGGGCGAGATCGACCAGTCGATCGGCACCACGGCATCTTCGGGCAGCCGGCTGCCGGGGTTGATCACGGTGCGCAGCCGCCGGTTGCCGACCGTCCAGGTCACACGCCAGTCACGCTCGAGACCGTCGCTCGAGGATGTGCGGTTGACCGCAACGAGCGCCGCGTGCCGCGCGAACCGTGCCAGCGGCTCGGTGTAGGCCGGGGTCGGATCGGTCGCGGTCGCCGGCTGGAAAAAGGCGGGCAGCTGGAGCGGAGCGCCCTTCCATCCGGCGAGCGCCGACTCGAGCGCTGCGTCATCGAGCGCATTGGTGCTCGAGCTGAAGTCGATATCGAGGAAGACGTGCTCCGGTGCAGCCTCGGCGAGTCTGCGGATCAGCCCGGCATGATGACGGCGCGGCCAGGGCCAGCGCTCGAGCGCAGCCAGGCTCCTGCCATCGATGCCGATGATGACGATGCCGGATTCGATCTCCCGCAGCAGCAGGCGGGCCCGGGTATCCGAGGCCGCGTGCTCGAGCGTGGTCAGCAGGCCCCCGGCCCGGAGCCCGGCGACGACCGAGAATACGGCCGCGGCGGTCAGCCACCAGCCGCGGCGGTGCATGGATCAGAGGCCGAGGCGGCCGAGCGGCGGGAGTGGCAGGAGTGGCAGGCCGGTATTGTCTGGTTCTGTCGTCGCGGCCTCGCCGCCGCCGAGATCGAGGCTGACGTCGACTTCCGCGCCCAGCAGGTCGACCCCGAGGTCCACCGCGGCATCGCTGCCGCCGAGATCGACACCGGCATCCACGCCGAGGTCGGCGGTCACGGTGCCGGCATCGACGCCCGCATCGACGGCGGCATCGACCGTGCCGGCCGCAAGATCCGCGCCTGCGCTCACACCGGCTTCGACGCCGGCGCCGCCGACGGTCACGCCGGCGCCGCCCCCGACTGCCACCTGTGAGAGGCCTTCGAGTTCGACGCCGGCCGTCACCTTGCCTTCGACCGGATCAATGGGCCTGGTGGTGGCGCCCGCATCCACGTCCACGTCGACGCCCACACCACCACTGGTATCGACCGCCGCCGCATCCGCGGCGGTATGGCCGTTGTCAGGCTTGCGCGGGCCGTTGCCCGAGCCCTTCACGACCGCCGCCACGCCATCCTTCATGCGGATCACGCGGATGCCGTCTTCGCCGCGACGGCGCGTCGCGATCTCGCCTGCAGTGAGCTGGACGACGGCGTCGCCCTCGGTCGCACGGACTTCGAGGCTGCCTTCGTACAGCGAGATCGTGCTGGCGTCGGGCTCGACGACCACGTTGAACTGCGTGCCCTTGATGACGGCCACGAGATAGGGGGTTTCGACGCGCAGGCGGGAGCTGCGGCCGGCGACGGTGTAGAACGCGGTGCCGCGCGGCTGGTCCACGCGCTCGGACGGGCCTGCGGCCTGCGCCGGCTCCGGAAACTCGAGCCGCGTATTCGGGCCGACGCCCATCGCAGTCGCGCCCTGGCGGAGATCGGCCGCGCCGTTGGCGCCGGTCACGAGGGTCGAGGGCAACACGAGGACCGTGCCGGGCTTCGCGGCGCTCTCCGCGCCCTGCTGCGTCACGCGCACATCGCCCTGCGTATCGACCACTTCGATGTCGTCGGCCGCGGCCGGCGAGCCCAGGGCGATCGATGCGAAGGCGAGTGCAAGCACGCTCCACCGCCGGGCGGCGCGGCGCGTGGTTGCAGGAATTTGGCCGCCAGAGGGCATGTGCCTCCAGGTGATTGCTCCGGATGTGATCGTAAGCCGCGTTGGCCGGGATCGGTTGTGACCGGGGTCTCAACCACCCCTCCCAAGTTTTCCAGAGAATGCGCGGACCTCTGCGCACGGTCCTGCCATGTTTCATAAGCTTGCCCGCGCTCTTGTCATAATCGTCTTCACGGCGGCTGCCGCGCATGCCGATGGCGCGGCACCGGCGCCTCTCAGGACGGCGATCGTGGAGGGCTCGACCGTCTTCGCGCCCGGAGACTTCTTCGCTGCATACCGCGCGGAGCTCGGCAAGCCGCTCGCGCCAGAGTCGATCCGCGCGATCGGCGAGTCGATCGCGGCGCTCTACCGCGATGCCGGCTACGCGCGTCCGACGGTGCAGAGCGACCAGACCCTGTCGGGGCAGGGCATCCTCAAGATCCGGATCCACGAGCCGCTCGTGACGCGCGTGACCATCCAGGGCTCGCCGGGCAAGCACCGCGAGAGCCTGCAGCGGATTTCCAGCCAGGTAACGGCATCACGGCCGCTGCGCCGCGACGTGATCCCGCGCGCGCTTGCCGAGATGCGCAGGATTCCGGGCCTGTCGGTCACGCCCGAGACCCGGCGGGACGCGTCGCAGCCCAATGCCTGGGAGCTCGTGCTCGATGCGGACTTCTCGCCGGTGTCCGGCGTGGTGCGCGTCAACAATCGCGGCACCGAGCAGATCGGACCGGCGTTCGTGATCGGCCAGGTCGCCGTCAATGACCTGGCGGGCCGCGGCGAGAAATTCGGGCTGATGTTTTCGACGGCCGCCGATACCCGGGAGTACCGCAGCGGCGGGTTGTTCGTCGACGCGCCGGTGGGCGCAAACGGCGGGCGCGGCATGCTGCTGGTATTCCGCTCCGATTCCGCGCCGAACGAGGCGCCCGTCAACCTGACCGATGAATACCGGCGCGAGCGTGCGATGCTTTCGTGGACGCGCCCTTTCGGCGCTGGCGGCGAGCGCAGCTGGGTTGCGAGCGCCGCCCTCGAGGCCGAAGACCTGGTGGTCGATCGCGACGGGCTGGACGTCCGCCACGACCGTCTGCGTATCCTGGAGACAGGCCTGCGTGCCGGCTGGCGCGCCGGCGATGCGACGCGCCTGTCGGCTCACTTCAAGCTGCGCAAAGGGTTCGACATCCTGGGTGCGGGACTGCGTGCCGACGACCTGACCGTGGACAATCGCGAGCTCGAGTTCGTGGCACTCGATCTGCAGGCCGGGAGCTTCACGCGTTTCAGCTCCGCCTGGTCGCTGCGAACCGAGCTGTTCGCTCAGTACAGCCGCGACGTGCTGCCGGACAGCGAGCGCTTCAAGATCGGCGGCGAGCGGCTCGGCCGCGGCTTCGAAGTGGCCGAGATCGCGGGCGACCGCGGCCTCGGAGCGAAGCTCGTGCTGCGGCGGGAACTGGCGGCCGGCGGCAAGCTCGGCCGTCCCTCCTTCTACGCGCTGTACGACATCGGCGCGGCCTGGAAGGAAGACCTCTCCGGGCGCGAGTCCGCCGCGACCGGGGGCACAGGCTTCGCGCTCGACGGCGCGCGCTGGTCGGGCTACGTCGAGGCGGTCACGCCGCTGACCCGGGCCGATATCGAAGGCAAGCAATCGACGGGGATTTTCGCGGAACTCGCGTTCCGGTTCTGACGGCGGAATCCGGCGCCGCGCGATCGCGCAACACCGACCGGGGGCTCAGTCTTCGATCAGGAAGCTGCGCAGCTGCTCGCTGCGGCTCGGGTGCCTGAGCTTGCGCAGCGCCTTGGCCTCGATCTGGCGGATGCGCTCGCGGGTGACGTCGAACTGCTTGCCGACCTCCTCGAGCGTGTGATCGGTGGACAGGTCGATGCCGAAGCGCATGCGCAGCACCTTGGCCTCGCGCGGGGTCAGCTGCGAGAGCACGCCGTGCACGGTCTCGCGCAACGACTCGACGGTGGCCGAGTCGAGCGGGCTCTCGGCTGCGGCATCCTCGATGAAGTCGCCGAGGTGCGAATCCTCGTCGTCGCCGATCGGCGTCTCCATCGAGATCGGCTCCTTGGCGATCTTGAGCACCTTGCGCACCTTGTCCTCGGGCATCTCCATGCGCTCGGCCAGCTCGTCCGGGGTCGGCTCGCGGCCCATCTCCTGGAGCATCTGCCGGCTGATGCGGTTCAGCTTGTTGATGGTCTCGATCATGTGCACCGGGATGCGGATGGTGCGCGCCTGGTCGGCGATCGAGCGCGTGATCGCCTGGCGGATCCACCAGGTCGCGTAAGTCGAGAACTTGTAGCCGCGGCGGTATTCGAACTTGTCCACCGCCTTCATCAGGCCGATGTTGCCCTCCTGGATCAGGTCCAGGAACTGCAGGCCGCGGTTGGTGTACTTCTTCGCGATCGAGATGACGAGCCGCAGGTTGGCCTCGACCATCTCTTTCTTGGCGCGGCGCGCCATCGCCTCGCCGGTGGCGATGTCGCGATTGACCTGCTTGAGCTCCTGGATCGAGCGCGCGAGCTTCTTCTCGAGCGCGCGCAGCTCGTGCTGGCGGCGCACCACCGCTTCCTTCTGCCGCCCGAGCGGCGCGGAGTGCTTGCGCTTGGCGCGGATGTGCTTGTCGATCCAGCGCACGTTGGTCTCGTTCTTCGGGAATGTCGCGATGAAGTCCTTGCGCGGCATGCCGGCCTGGCGCACGCAGATGGTCATGATTTCGCGCTCGAGCCGGCGCACCTCGTCGACGTGGCTGCGCAGGTGCGCGACCAGCGCGTCGAACATCCGGGGCGCGAGCTTGAGCTCCAGGAACTGCTCGGCGAGTCGCCTGCGGGCGCGCACGACCTTCGGTTCGCGCGCGCCGCGCGCGGTCGAAAGCCCCTTGGCGATCAGGTTGTGCAGGCGCTGGATCGATGCGAAGCGGCGCGCGGTCTCTTCCGGGTCAGGGCCGGTGTCGAGCGTCTCCTCGTCGTCGGAATCCGCGTCCTCGCCGTCCTCTTCGTCCTCGCCCTCTGGTTCCTCTTTGCGCACCATCGCCTTCGGGTTATGCGGCTGCGCGATCTCGTCCGGCGCGTTCGGGTCGATGAAGCCGACGATGAGGTCGGTGATACGGCCCTGACCCGCTTTCACCGGCTCCCAGGCGGCCAGCAGGAAGTCGTAGGTCGGCGGGTACCAGGCGAGCGCGGTGCGCACCTGGTCGAGGCCTTCCTCGATGCGCTTGGCGATGCGGATCTCGCCTTCGCGCGTCAGCAGCTCCACGGTTCCCATCTCGCGCATGTACATGCGCACCGGGTCGGTGGTGCGGCCGAATTCGGAGTCGGCGATCGCGAGCGCGGCGGCTGCTTCCTCGACCGCTTCCTCGTCGGGCGCCGAGGCGTCGGTCAGCAGCAGCGACTCGGCATCCGGTGCCTTCTCGTACACCGTGATGCCCATGTCGTTGATGGTGTTGACGATGTCTTCGATCTGCTCCGGATCCACGATCTCGGGCGGCAGATGGTCGTTGACCTCGGCATACGTCAGGTAACCCTGCTCCTTGCCGCGGGCGATCAGGAGCTTGAGTTGCGACTGGCGGTCTTCGGGGATGACCGGGAGCTTCTTCTCGCTCAAGCGCGATTCCTCGGGGTGTCGTGAGACCGGCCGCAAAATAGCCGAGTATTATACGTTGGGGCCGGCCGGCCTGTTGCAATGGCCCGGTTCAGCGCGCGGCCGGCTTGCCGCGGGCGCCCAGAAGTCCTTGAAATTCCTTCTGTTCTTGCTCGGACAGGCGGCGCTCGCGGGCGAGCTCGATCAGCTCATTGAGTCTCCGGTCGGGCCCGAGTTCCCGGCCGATCCGCTCAAGGAGCGTGGCGAGTTCCCGCCCGGCCGCGCGTGCGTCGCGGACCAGGGACTCCTCGCCCGCGAGCTCCCCGAGCCGCGCCCCCTCGGGACGCTCGCGCCAGCGCTCGACCAGCTGCGCCGTCGAAAGCCCGGGTTCCGCCTGCGCGGTTTCGAGCAGCTCGCGCAGCACTGAGAAACCTTTCTGCTCCGGACTCAACCAGTCCGGTATCGATGCGACGGCTCGCGCGGCGCCCGGGTGATGCAACAGCAGCATGATCGCCTGCGTCAAGAGCGGCTGACGGCCCGCGGAGCGCGCGGGCTTGCCGGCGCGCCCGGCACGCGACACCGCCCAGCTGCCGCGGTCCGGATCCGGCCGCGCGCGCAGGAGCTCCGCGAGCCGGCCCGCCGGCATGCGCACTTCCTGCGCCAGCCGCTCGAGCAGCAGTTCGCGGTACACGCCCACCGGCACGCGCGCGAGCAGGGGCCGCGCGAGCTCCGCGAGGCGCGCACGCCCGTCCACGTTCGAGAGATCGGCCTGGGTCGCGAGCTGGCCGACCAGGAATTCCGAGAGCGGCAGCGCCGATGCGATGCGCGCCTCGAAAGCCGGCGCGCCTTCCTGCGCGACCATCGTGTCGGGGTCGTGGCCCTCGGGCAGGAACAGGAAGCGCAGCTGGCGGCCGTCGCGCGCATGCTCGAGCGCGTTCTCGAGCGCGCGCCAGGCGGCGGCGCGGCCGGCACGGTCGCCGTCGAAGCAGAATACGACCTCGCTGGTGACGCGAAACAGCCGGTTCAGATGCTCGGGCGTGGTCGCGGTGCCGAGTGTCGCGACCGCGTTAGGGACGCCCGCCTGCGCGAGCCGCACCACGTCCACGTAGCCTTCGACCACCAGCAGCCGCTCGAGCTTGCGCGCCGCCTGGCGTGCTTCGTACAGCCCGTACAGCTCGCGCCCCTTGTGGAACAGCGGCGTCTCGGGCGAGTTGAGGTACTTCGGCTCCCCCTGGTCGATGATGCGGCCGCCGAAGGCAATAGGCCGGCCGCGCGCGTCGCGGATCGGGAACATGATGCGATCGCGGAAGCGGTCGTAGCAGCCGCTTTCGCCACGGCCAGCGCGCTCGACCACGAGCCCCGCCTCGAGCAGCTGACGCTCGCGTTCCGCGCTGCCGCCGAAGCGCTTCAGCACCGCGTCCCACGCGTCCGGTGCATAGCCGATCGCGAACTTCACGCTGGTCTCCGGGGTCAGGCCGCGGCCGGCGAGGTATTGCTTCGCACGCGCGGACTCGCGCAGGCAATCGCGCCAGTACTGCGTCGCCTGTGCCAGCAGCTCGAAAATGCCGGAGTCAGGCTTCGGGCGGGCGCCCGCGCCGTCGTCGCGCGGCACCTCGAGCCCCAGGCGGGAGGCCAGCTCCTCGACCGCGTCCGGGAACGGCAGCTTGTCGTGCTCGATCAGGAAACCGACGGCGGTGCCGTGCGCGCCGCAGCCGAAGCAGTGGTAGAACTGCTTGTCCGGACTCACCCAGAACGAGGGCGTCTTCTCGGCGTGGAACGGGCAGCAGGCCTTCCATTCGCGTCCCGCTTTCTTGAGCTGCACGCGCGAGCCGATCAGCTCCACGATGTCGGTGCGGGCGATCAGCTCGTCGATGAAGGCTTGCGGGATGCGACCGGCCATGGCGCACGATAACTCAGGAAGGCAGCGGCTGACCCGCGAGCCAGGCGGATGCGCGCAGCCGCTCGATTAGCGCGAGGGTGGCCTCGCGGCCCTCGCGCGAATGCACCGCGAGGAGGAGTGCATCGCCCGGCCGCGCCCAGGCGAGCGCACGGCGGACCGCCGCGATCTCGTCCGGTGCCTGCTCGATGGCCGCCTCGGCGACCCCGGCGCGCGCGAGCGCCCGGTAGAGGATCGCCGGGACCTCGCCGGCGCCGCGCCCGCGCAGGTAGCCCGTGAGCTCCTTGACCACGACCAGGTCGGGCCGCGCCGCCGCCGCGACCGCGGCCAGTCGCTGCATGTCCACGTCCTCGCGGTTGCCGGCCTGGCCGAGCAGGATCGCGAGGCGCCCGCGGCCGCGCAGCGAGAGCGCGAACTCCACGATGCCGGCGAGCGCCGCCGGGTTGTGCGCGAAGTCCACGACCAGCTTGAGTCCGGAGAGCTCGTAGCGCATGAGCCGGCCGGGATTGTCGGCGGGGTCCGCGCCGAAGCGCGCGAACACTTCGCGGATGGCCGCGGGCGCGATGCCGAGACCGGCGGCGGCCAGGGCGGCGGCTGCGAGATTGGAGACGTTGAACGGAAACAGGCCGCCGGCCGCGAGCGGCATGTCGGTGATCGCGCCGAGATCCTCCGCGGCGCCCGCGTGCCAGAGCGCGAGGCGCCCGTTCGCGACCGCACAGGCGGCGCCGCGTTCGCGATGTGCGGCCAGGAGCCGCTGCGCGGAGCTGCGCGCGAACCAGCCGAGCGGCTTGCCCATGCCCGGCGCAACCCGGCCGAGGACCGCGTCATCGGCATTCACCACCAGCAAGCCGTCCGGGCCGAGCGCGCGCGCGACCGCGAGCTTCGCCTGCGCGAGGCCCTCGAGGTCGTGCACGCCGTACTCGCCGAAATGATCGGCCGAGATCGCGGTGACGACTGCGGCCTGCGCGCGACTGACGGCCAGCCCGCGGCGCAGAATGCCGCCGCGCGCGGTCTCGAGCACCGCGCATTCGACGCGCGCGTCGCGCAGTACACGCCGCGCGCCGGCCGGTCCTGAGTAGTCGCCGGAGGCGATCGGCGCGCCGTCCACGTACACGCCGTCGGTGCAGGACCAGCCGGTCACGAGTCCGGCTTCGCGCGCGCAGGCCGCGATCAGCCGGACCACGGTGGTTTTGCCGTTGGTGCCGGTGACGAGCGCGACCGGCATGCCGTGAAGCGCTTCCCAGGGAAGCTGCGAGGGATCGGGCAATTCCGCCAATGGCCAGGTGCGGCCGCCGCGCCCGGCGCCGATCGTAAAGTGCTCATCGTCCGCCAGCACCGGGACACCGCGCGCCTCGGCTGCCGCAAGCAGTGCGCGCAGGCGCGGGTTCGCCGCGCGCGCCGCCCGGCGGCCGAGGCGCGCGATCGCGCCCTGTTCCTCGAGCACCGGCGGTTCGGTTTCTTCCGGCTGCTCCGCCGCGAGCAGTGCGATGAGTTCGTCCCGGTGCGCGGGCTCCGCGTCCGCGATCGCGGCCGCAAGCGCCCATTCGTTGACCTCGGTCGCGGTGTAGAGCTGGTCGGGCGGCGCGGAGAGGGCAAGGGTGGCGCCGCCGGGATGCAAAGCGGCGACGATCGGGCCGGCCGGCCAGCCGAGACTGGCGGTCGCGGCGCGCACGCGCCTTTCCCATCCAGCCAGGATCGCGCGCGTGGTGGCGGATGCCTCGAGCACCGCGCCCGGGCCGTCGAAAAACCGGTTGTGCCCGGTCAGACGCCGCGAGTCGGTAAAGGATGTGCCGCTCAGTCGGAGGCCTCCGGCGCGTAGCGGATGCCGCGCTCGTCGCGAATCAGCCCCTCGAGCGATAGCGGCGCCGGCGTCTCCGCGGGCGCCTCGATGACCGGCGTCGGCGCCGCGGGCTCGTGCGCGCGCGCGGCCTGTGCGGGCGCGCCCTCGGGCCGGAAGCGGATGATCTGCTTCCACGAGCGCGTCAGCGCATCCGCAAAGATCAGGACCAGGTCACCGGCCCGGCCCATCGCGAGCGCCGCGTCGATCGCCTCCTGCTCGTCCGGGATCATCGAGATCGCTGCCTGCGACACGCCCGCCGCGAGCAGTTCCGACGCGATGATACGCGGCACCTCGTCCGGGGCGCGGTCGCGCAGGTTGTCGTCGCGCCGGCAGACGTAGTGGTCGAAGCGCCCCGCGACCGCGCGCGCGATCGCGCGCAGGTCCTCATCGCGGCGGTCGCCCGGGCCCGCGAGCACGACGATGCGCCGGCCGGCGACCTCGAGCCGCCCCGCGAGCTCGGCCAGCATCCCGACCGCGTGCGCGTTGTGGCCGTAATCGAACAGCACCTTGAAGGGATGCTCGTCGTACACGTTCATGCGCCCGGGCGCCTGGAAGAAAGTGGTGTCGAAGGTGCGCAGGCCCTGGCGGATCGCGTCGAGCTTGACGCCGAGCGAGAACGCCATCGAAGCGGCGAACATCGCATTCTGCACGTTGTGCGTGGCGCGGCCTTCGAGCGTCGCCGGGATCAGGTGCGTCCACAGGAGCGGCATGTGGCCGCCGCGGTCGTAGAGCGTGATCATCTGGCCGTTGACGCCGGCCTCGAGCGCGCAGGCGCGCCCGCCCGCGCGGATGTGCTCGCGCACCAGCGTGTGCTGCGGGTTCATGGTGACGTAACAGATGTGCTCGGCATCCGTGTGCGCGGACATCCGGAGCACCAGCGGGTCGTCGGCATTCAGCACGGCGCAGGATCTCGCGACCTCGACCACCGTGCGCTTGACCTCGGCCAGCTGCTCGAGCGTGTCGATGCCCTTGAGCCCGAGGTGATCGGCCTGCACGTTGAGCACCGCGCCGACGTCCACCTCGGGCACGCCCATGCCGGCGCGCAGCAGGCCGCCGCGCGCCGTCTCGAGCACCGCGGCATCGATATGCGGGTCGGCGAGCACCATGCGCGCCGAGACTGGGCCGGTCATGTCGCCGGAGACCGTACGCTGGCCGTCGATGTAGACGCCGTCGGTGGACGTGAGCCCCGGCGTGTAGCCCGCCATCTTCAGGACGTGCGCGAGCATGCGCGCGGTCGTGGTCTTGCCGTTGGTGCCGGTGACGGCCGCGATCGGCACGCGCGCGGGCGTGCCCGGCGGGAACAGCATGTCGATGACCGGGCCGGCGACGTCGCGCGGCGTGCCGTCCGACGGGGCCACGTGCATGCGGAAGCCCGGCGCGGCGTTGATCTCGCAGATGCCGCCGCCGATTTCGCGGTAGGAGAGGGCGATGTCCTGCGACAGGAAATCCACGCCGCCGACGTCGAGGCCGATCGCCTTGACCGCGCGCACCGCCATCTCGCGGTTATCCGGATGGATCACATCGGTGACGTCGGTCGCGGTGCCGCCGGTCGAGAGGTTGGCGGTCGAGCGCAGCCAGACCTTGCGACCGGCCTCGGGCACCGAAACCGAGGCGAGCTTTGCGCGCGCCAGCATCGCTTCCGCCTGCGCGTCGAGCTCGAGCCGCGTCAGCACTTTCTCGTGGCCGACGCCGCGGCGCGGGTCCTGGTTCACCATCTCGATCAGCTGCGCGACCGTGTGCACGCCGTCGCCGGTCACGTGGCCTGGCGTGCGCCGGGTAGCGGCGATCAGCTCGCCGTTCACCACCAGCAGGCGGTGGTCGTCGCCCTCGAGGTAGGTCTCGACGATGACCGAGCGCGAATGCTCGCGTGCGATCGCGAAGCCGCGCGCGACTTCCTCGTCGCTGGTCAGCCGGATCGAGATGCCGCGCCCGTGGTTCCCGTTGTAGGGCTTGGTCACGACCGGGTAACCGAGGTGGCTGGCGGCGCGCACGGCCGAGCGCTCGTCCTGGACCAGCTCCTGCTTCGGCACCGGCAGGCCGAGCGCGCCGAGGATGCGGTTGGTCTCCTCCTTGTCGCTCGCGAGCTCGACCGCGATGTGCGGCGTGTGGCCGGTGACGGTCGCCTGGATGCGCTGCTGGTACTTGCCGTGGCCGAGCTGGATCAGCGACTGGTCGTTGAGCCGCAGGTAGGGGATGCCGCGCTTCTCGGCCGCGTGCACCAGGGCAGCGGTCGAGGGGCCGAGCGCGCGCCGCTGCGCATATTTGATGTAGGCGTCGCGCGCCTCCGGCCAGTCCCAGCCCTCGGGCACGATGCCGGCCGGGCGCAGCTTCTCGGGCAGCAGCGAACAGAGCAGGCGCAGCGCGAGCTCGCCGGCCGCGATGCCTTCCTCGCGCTCGGCATATTCGTAGACCACCGTATAGTGGCCGGGCAGGTCGAGGCTCCGGGTCTTGCCGAAGCTGACGTCCTCGCCCGCGACGTTCTGGAGCTCGAGCGCGCAGTGCTCGAGCACGTGACCGAGCCAGGTGCCCTCGTTCTCGCCCATGCGGCGGATGAAGCCACCGGGTTCCTGGTAGGAGCAGCCGTGCTCGGCCAGGCCGGGCAGCGCAGCGATCAGGCCGTCGACGAAGCCCTGGCCGAGCCGGCCGGTCGGCCACTGCTCGAGCTCGCCGAGGTCGAGCTCGAGCCGGATGACCGGAAACCTCGCGTAATGCGAGGGGCCGACGTAGACGGAGCGGTCGAGGATGCGCATGGAGTGCCCCCGACCATTATTCCCGCACCGGGGCCAGTTTGCCCATCGCGGCCAGGCGCGTGTGCAGGTTGAAGGTCGCGCCGGTCGTCAGCACGTGCATCACGAGGCCCAGGATGCAGATCGGCTGGCCGTCGGCGGCGCTGTCCACCGAGGAGAAGCTCACCCGGGAGGCGTCCACGACCGTGACGCCGCCCGTGCCCTCGACCTCCAGCGTCTCGTCGGGGCCGATGAAGGCCGCGGTGTCTTCGTCGAGGCCGAGGCCGACCGCGAAGGGATTGTAGGCGAGGGCGGTGACCAGGCGGCCGAGCCGGTCGCGCTCGCGGAAGTGCTGGTCGATGATGAAGCGGTTGGTCAGGCCGAGTCCCGGCGCGAGACGCACGCTGCCAGCGATCGCGGTCGCGCCGTCATCGCCGAAGGCGATCATGTGCTCGGACAGGATCGAGGCGCCGGCGCTGGTGCCGCCGATGGTCACGCCGCGCGCGTTCAGCGCGCGGATCAGCTTCGCGACCGGCGTGCCGCCGAGCAGCGTCGTGAGCCGGAGCTGGTTGCCGCCGGTGAAGAAGATGCCGGTCGCCTGCTCCAGGCGCTCGAGGCGGCCCGGTTCCTGGCAGTCGCGGCGCGTGTCGAAATCCATGACCTCGACGCGGCGCGCGCCGAGCTCGCGGAACAGCTTCTCGTAGCGCGGGCCGGTCTCGTGCGCGCGGCTCGCGGTCGGAATGATGACGAGATCCGCCATCTCGCCGCCGGACTCGCGCACGAAGCGCGCGAGGATCTTCGGGTCGTTTTCCTTGTTCTCGGCGCCGCCGATCGGGACAATGAATCCCCGCGCCTCGCCGTCCGGAACGCGGCTGGGACTCACAACCTCAGCCCCCGAGCGCGACCTTGATGCGCGCCGAGAGCGCGCCGATGTCGGTGCGGCCCTGCACTTTCGGCTTGAGCCAGCCCATGACCTTGCCCATTTCCTTCATCGAAGTGGCGCCGGTCGCGGCGATCGCGTCCTTGATCATCGTGGCGAGCTCGGCGTCGGAGAGCTGTGCCGGCAGGTAGGAGGAGAGTACCTGAATCTCGGAGGTCTCCTTCGCCACCAGGTCGGCGCGCTTGCCGGCCTCGAATTGCGGGATCGTTTCGCGCCGCTGCTTGATCATCTTGTCGATGACGGCGAGGACCTGGGCGTCGTCGAGCAGGATGCGCTCGTCGACTTCGCGCTGCTGGATGCCGGCCTGGAGCATGCGGATGCACGACAGGCGATCCTTCTCGCCCGCCCGCATTGCCGCTTTCATGTCTTCGGTGATGCGGTCCTTCAGGCTCATCCCGGGATCAGCGCATCGCGCTGCGCCCGCCGTCGCGGGAGGCGCGCTTCAGGTGCCGCTTGATGGCGGCAGCCTTCTTGCGTTTCCGTTCCTGGGTGGGCTTCTCGTAGAATTCCCGGCGACGCAGTTCGGTCAGGACGCCCGCCTTTTCGCAGGCACGCTTGAAACGACGCAGGGCAGCGTCGAAATACTCGTTCTCGCGGATACGGACGCTCGGCATTCCTACCTCATTCTCCGGCACTGCGCCCCCGACAAGGCCCCGGGGAAAGGGCCCGGCATTGTAGTGACCCGCCCCCGGAAAATCAAAGCACTAGACCGATGAAAGTCCTGGGCATCGAAACCTCCTGCGACGAGACCGCGGTCGCGCTGTACGACGGCGAGCAAGGCCTCGTCGCGGACCGCGTCTGGAGCCAGGTGGCGCTGCACGCGCCGCATGGCGGCGTGGTGCCCGAGCTCGCCTCGCGCGACCACATCGCGCGCCTGCTACCGATGATCGAGGACACGCTCGCCGGGGCGCGGGTTTCGCTCCAAGCCATTGACGGCATTGCTTATACGGCCGGGCCCGGCCTGATCGGGGCGCTCCTGGTCGGTGCCTGCGTGGCGCGCGCGCTGGGCTACGGGCTCGGCATCCCGGTGATCGGCGTGCACCACCTCGAAGGCCACCTGCTGGCGCCGGGGCTGGAAACGGGCGCGCCCGGCTTTCCCTATGTCGCGCTCCAGGTGTCGGGCGGCCACACGATGCTGGTCGAGGTGCGGGGCGTCGGCCTCTACCGGATCCTGGGCGAGACGCTGGATGATGCCGCGGGCGAAGCCTTCGACAAGGTCGCCAAGTTCCTGGGTCTCGGTTATCCGGGCGGGCCGGCGCTCGCCGCGGCGGCGGAGACCGGGCGTCCCGGCGTGTTCAAGTTTCCGCGCCCGATGCTCGACCGGCCCGGTCTCGACTTCAGCTTCAGCGGCATCAAGACCGCGGTCGTGACCGCGCTCGCCGGCTGCGAACTCGATGCAGAGACGCGCGCGGATGCCGCGCGCGCCTTCGAGGATGCGATGGTCGAGACGCTCGTCGCCAAAAGCCTGCGAGCGCTCACCGCCACCGGCATCCGCACGCTTGTGGTCGCAGGCGGCGTGGGCGCGAACCGCAAGCTGCGCGAATCGCTCGCACGCGCGGCCGGAGCCGCGGGTGCCTCGGTGCACTACCCGCGCCCCGCGTATTGCACCGACAATGCCGCCATGATCGCGCTCGCCGGCCACGCGCGGCTCGCTGCCGGCGAGCGCGAGGAGCTGCCGGCGCGTGCCCGGGCCCGCTGGCCGCTCGACGAGCTGCGCGCCCCGGGATACCGTGCCTGATGCCGGAGCAGAGCTTGGACCGGATCTTCATCACTGCGCTGGCCGCCGACACCGTGATCGGCGTCCACGAATGGGAGCGCCAGACGCTGCAGCGCGTCGAGGTCGACCTCGAGATGTGGATGGACCTGAGAGCCGCGGGGAAGAGCGATGCGATCGAGGACACGCTGAACTATCGCTCGGTGGCCAAGCGCGTGCTCGTCTTCTTGCAGCAGAGCCGATTCCAGCTGGTCGAGGCGCTGGCGGGCGGTATCGCCAGCCTCGTGCTCGAGGAGTTCGGCATCGAGCGCGTGCGCGTGACCGTGCACAAGCCGGGCGCGGTGCGGCATTCGAAGGACGTCGGCGTCACGATCGAGCGCGCCCGCGGTGGCTGACGCGTACGTCGCCGCCGGCAGCAACGTCCGGCCGCGCGCAAATCTCACGCTGGCACTCGCCATGCTCCGGCAGGAGTTCCCGGGGCTGCGCGTCTCGCCCGCCTACCGAAACCGTGCGGCGGACTTCGAAGGCGAGGACTTCGTGAATCTGGTCGCGGCCTTTCCCTGCACGCTGCCGCTGCCGGCGCTGCTCGCGCGGCTCAAGGAGATCGAGCACGCCCTCGGGCGCGAGCCCGGCGCCGCGAAATGGGGGCCGCGCACGCTCGACCTCGACCTGATCCTCTACGGAGATCTCACCGGCGATTTCGGCGGCAAGCGGCTGCCGCACCAGGACCTCGTGACCCGCGCCTGGGTGCTCGGCCCGCTCGCTGCGCTCGCGCCGGAGCTGCGCCACCCGGTCACGGGCGAGCGCATCGGCGAGTTGTGGCATCGCTTCGACCGCGGCCTGCACCCGCTCGCGGAGACCTCGCTGTCGGAGCCCGAATCTTGCAGCTAGCGATCGTCACCGCCGGAAAGGCGGCCGCCGTCTACGGCGAGCACCTCGCCGGTCACGAACGACGCGCCGGCCACGAAGAAGATCGCCGCCTGTGCGACGTCCTCGGGGGTGCCGCCGCGCCTGAGCGCCGTGCGCGCGATGATGCGCCGCTTGAGCTCCTCGTCGATCGGCAGCTCGGGCCACAGCACCGGTCCCGGCGCGATCGCGTTGACACGGATATCCGGCCCGAGCTCGCGCGCGAGCGCGCGCGTCAGCATCACGAGCCCCGCCTTGGCCGCGCAGTAGACCGCGTGGTGGCGCAGCGGCCGCAGGCCGTGGATGTCGGCGATGTTGAGGATCAGCCCGCGCCGCCGGGCGAGCTCGGGTGCCGCCGCCTGCGACAGGAACAGCGGCGCGCGCAGGTTGCTGCTGACGAGGTCGTCGAACTGCACCGCCGTGATGGCGCCGAGCGGTGTCGGGTAGAACGTCGAGGCATTGTTCACGAGCACGTCGAGCGCGCCGAAGGTGCCGACGACGGAGGCGGGCAGGGCTGCGATCGACGAATCGTCGCTGAGGTCGGCCTCGAATGCGGCGGCGGAACCGGGCCGCGCCGAGTTCATCGACGCGACCAGGGCGCCCGCTTCGGCCGAAGAGCGGCGAAAGTGCACCGCGACGCGGGCGCCTTCGGCATGGAACGCCCGGGCGATGACCGCGCCGATGCGCCGCGCCGCGCCCGTAACGAGCACGACATGGTCCGAAAGCCTGCCTGCCGCGGACGACTTCATGGGCGGCGACATTATCATGCGGGGCTTTCACGATGCTGACCGCGGCCGGGCTGCCGCCGCTCGGCGCGGAGGATGCCAGGCACAGCGAGCGCGTCGCGGACTTCCTGCGCGCGCGCATCGCGGCCACGGGCGGCTGGCTGCCGTTCTCGCGGTTCATGGAAAGCGCGCTCTACGAGCCGGGGCTCGGCTACTATGCGGCGGGCCGGCGGCCCTTCGCGGCGCGCGCCGACTTCGTGACCGCGCCGGAGCTGTCGCCGCTCTACGCGCGCTGCCTCGCGACGCAGCTCGCGGAGATCCTGGGGCGCATCGGCGGCGGCCGCCTGCTCGAATTTGGCGCCGGCAGCGGGCGGCTCGCCGCGGAGCTGCTGGACTCGCTCGCCGCGCGCGGCGCGCTGCCGGAGCGCTACGGCATCGTCGAAGGAAGCGCCGCCCTGCGTGCCGAGCAGCGCGAACGCCTCGCGCGCTCGGAGCATGGGGAGCGCGTGGAATGGCTCGAGCGTCCGCCGCCGGAAGCGTGGCAGGGCGTCGTGATCGCAAACGAGTTTGTCGATGCGCTGCCGGTCGAGCGCTTTCGCGTTAACGCGGACGGCTGCGAGGCGCTCGGGGTGGTGACGCGGGGCGCGGGCTTCGCCTGGCGGCCTGGCCCGGCGCCCGCTGACCTCGTCGCCGCGGTCGCGGCACTGTCGGCGCGGCTGCCGCGGCCGCTGCCGCCGGCCTATGTATCCGAGCTCAATCTGCGTGCACCCGCCTGGGTCGCCGAAGCAGCGGCCGGAATGAGGCGCGGCGCGATCCTCGTCTGCGACTATGGGCTGCCGCGCGCGCAGTACTACCACCCCGCGCGCGACGGCGGCACGCTCGCGGCTTTTCACCGCCATCGCCGTCTCGAGGACGCGCTCCTGAGGCCCGGCCTGGTCGACCTGACGGCCTGGGTGGATTTCTCGGCGATTGCGGAGGCAGGCATCGCCGCGGGGCTCGAACTTGCCGGCTTCGCGACCCAGGCGCACTTCCTCGCCGCGACCGGCATCGACCAGGAGCTGGCCGCGCTCGGCGCCGCCGCGCCGGAGCCCGAGCGCTACGCGCTCGCGGCCGCGGTGCAGACGCTGATGCTGCCCGGCGAGATGGGCGAGCGCTTCAAGATCCTTGCGCTCGCGCGAGGCTTCGCGGGCCCGCTCGCCGGGTTCTCGTTCCGGGACCTCGCCGCGAGCCTGTAGACTGCCGCCGGTGGATGCCTTTCAGGCCGTCGTGCTCGCGATCGTGCAGGGTCTGTCCGAATTCCTGCCGATCTCGAGCTCGGGCCACCTGATCCTGGTTCCGCATGTTTTCGGCTGGCCCGACCAGGGGCTCGCCTTCGACGTCGCGGTGCACGTCGGTACGCTGCTCGCCGTGCTCCTCTACTTTCGCCGCCAGCTCGCGGCGATGCTGCGTGCCTGGCTCCGGTCGCTTGCCGGCGGCGGTCTGACGGCGGACGCGCGACTCGCCTGGTGCGTGCTACTGGGAACGATCCCGGTGGCGGCGGTCGGGCTCCTGTTCGGAAGCTGGATCGAGGAGACGCTGCGCAATCCGCTGTTCGTCGCGGGCACGTTGACCGGGTTCGGCGTCCTGATGTGGCTGGCCGATCGCTTCGGGCGGCGGGAGCGCGACGAGTACGCGATCGGGTGGCAGCAGGCGCTCCTGATCGGTTGCGCGCAGGCGCTGGCGCTGATGCCGGGCACCTCGCGCTCCGGCGTGACGATGACGATGGCGCGCGCGCTCGGCATCGGCCGCGAAGCCGCCGCGCGCTTCTCGTTCCTGCTCGCCGTGCCCGGCATCGGCCTGGCCGGCGGCTACGAGCTGCTGCAACTGCTGCAGGCGCAGGACCGAGCCGTCGCCTGGGGTCCGCTCGCGCTCGGCATGGCGGTGGCAGCCGCGACCGGCTACCTCTGCATTCACTGGCTGCTCGCCGAGATCAATCGCATCGGGCTCGCGCCCTTCGCGATCTACCGCTTCGCGGTCGCCGTCCTGATCCTCATCGTCTTCGTCTGAGCGAAACTCAGGGGGACGCACGCAGCGCGGCCAGCCGGCGGCGCCGCAGCAGCGTCCCGATCTGCTCGCCCGTCAGGCCCGCGCGATCCTCTTCGCTGAGCGTGGTCGCGAGCGCCGATTCCTGTGCGCGGCAGAGGAGTGCCGCCTGCGGGTAGGGCCGCGCGCGCAGCCCGCCGCGGCCGCGGTAGTCCGCCTCGCAGGCGAGCAGGAGCTCGCGGAAGCGCTCCGGGCGGCGCAGCGCATCGCAGGATTCCAGGAACTCGAGAATCGTGCGCGGCCGCAGCTCCGCCGCGCGGTGCGCGAGGCAGTGCCAGCGCGCGGCCAGTTCGGCCAGCTCGCGGTACTCGTTCGGCACGCGCAGGCGGGCCGCGACCTCGCGCACGAGCGCAACGCCCTTCTCCTCGTGGCCCGCGTGCCGCGGCCAGGCGGAGCGCGGCGTGCGGCCCTTGCCGAGGTCGTGCAGGAGCGCGGCGAATCGCACCCGCGGCAGCGGCGAGAGTTCCGCCGCGACCGCAAGCACGAGTTCGACGTGCAGCCCGGTGTCGATCTCCGGGTGCCACTTCTCAGGCTGCGGCACGCCGTAGAGCGCGTCGAGTTCCGGGAACACGCGCGCGAGCGCGCCGCATTCGCGCAGCACGCGCAGCCAGGCCTCGGGCGCGGGCTCGGCGAGCGCGCGCTCGGTCTCCTGCCACACGCGTTCGGGCACCAGCGCATCCGCTTCGCCCGCCGCGACCATCGCGCGCATGCGTGCCTGCGTCTCGGGCGCCACCGTGAAGCCCTGCGGCTGGAAGCGCGCGAGGAAACGCGCGACGCGCAGGATCCGAACCGGGTCCTCGGCGAAGGCCTCCGAGACGTGACGCAGCGTGCGCGCCTCCAGGTCCTGCCGGCCGCCCCAGGGATCGACCAGGGCGCCGGCGGCGTCCTTCGCCATCGCGTTGATGGTCAGGTCGCGCCGGCGCAGGTCCTGCTCGAGCGTGACATCCGGCGAGAAGCGCAGCTCGAAGCCGTGGTAGCCGCGCCCGGTCTTGCGCTCGGTGCGCGCGAGCGCGTATTCCTCGGCGGTTTCCGGGTGCAGGAACACCGGAAAGTCCTTGCCCACCTGCCGGTAGCCGGCGGCGCGCATTTGCTCGGGCGTCGCGCCCACGACCACCCAGTCGCGCTCGCCGACCGGCCGGCCGAGCAGCTCGTCACGGACCGCGCCGCCGACCAGATAGACTTTCATGC
>Ga0187893_10004195_pt1 | contig 27855 bp, 25 predicted proteins | sample MA1701074metaG_FD_139574 | JGI IMG/M metagenome (GOLD analysis project Ga0187893, IMG submission 139574) | White microbial mat communities from a basaltic lava cave in the Kipuka Kanohina Cave System on the Island of Hawaii, USA - MA170107-4 metaG ... | reverse complement strand
CGTCTGTCCACAGGCGCCGGCAACGCGGTGCACGGACGAGCGGATGCGCCCGCACCCGCACATCGACGTCGCTCGCGCTGCCCACAGCGGCGGCGAACTCGTCACATTGTTCAAGGATCCGGCCACAGAGCCCTAGGTCGTGGTGAGCAGGTGTGGTTCTCGTCAGTCTTTGGGCGGGTAGCCTAGTTGGCTCAGGAAGCCCGCGACATCGCTCTGTGTTACTTCTTCAGCGATCAGGCCATCTTCGAACGTGCTGATACTGATGCCGTACACGAGCACATCTTGGGTGCGCGGGATTTCCTTTATGATCGTACGCATGTGCGGGGAGAACAGCCGGCTGTGGGCGATGGTGCCGTTCAGTTCCCACTGCCATGCAACGCGGTTGGCGTCGGCCACGGTGCGGAGGATCTTCATCCGCACGTTGCTATACAGCCCGAGCCATCGCGAGGTCTCTTCCATCAGCTTCTCGACGCCGATGATCGGTGGTTCGCCGCCCAGTCCACAAAGCCGTACGTCAGGTCGGACGAACTCGGGCAGGCGGTGGACTTGATGCTTGTTCCAGATGACTTCTGCGTAGTCGCGCACAATGTCCGTGTAGCATTTGACCTTCATGCTCCTTGCATCCTTTCATACAGGCTAAAGCGCGTACCCTCGCGCTCAACAGGCGCCAACCGGCGACCTTGGAGCCACTGACGCGAGGCCCAGATCCACCAGGACTCGCAGGATCTCATCAACGGAGGCGGGACCGCCGTCCTCGAGCTCTCCGGTGGTGACGCTTCGAGCCTTGCCTCCGTGCACGAGGATGTAACCATCCTCACTAAGCGTTCGCAGTGCTCGACGAGTTGCGGGCTTTTCCAGACACCCAGTTGGGAGGGAAGGAACGAGCACCGTCGGCGGTGATGCCGAATGAACGGTCGTTGACGCGAGGTCGTCGCAGATTCCCACAGAGAGTTTTGCGCAAAAGTTCATGGTGGCCGGTGCGACCAGCGTAATGTCAGCCCACTGAGTAAAAAGCACGTGCTCGGCCCCTGAATTTTGATTGCTGCGCCACCCAGGTCCCGCGACGGGGCGCCCGGACAGGGCTGAGAGCGCGCGTGTGGAGACCAGCTCTGATGCCGAGTCAGTGAGCAAGACCTGGATCGTGCAGCGCAGCTCGGATCGGATTAGCGCTATCCAGGACGGCATGAACGATGCCAAGATTCCGCCGGTGATCACGAATAGCAGTTTATGCGGACGCTGGGATCTTTCCGCGTCAACGTGCTCAGCCATCAGCGGCTACCTTTTCGAGGATCGAGTACACTTTGGATTCTTGCGACTTCAAGATGTGGCGCAGTTCGTGAAGGTCTCTTGATGGATCGAAGCGGTTTCGGCGTCCGTCCAGGACTTTCCAAATCAATTCACTCCGCTGCATGCCAAGGCTTCCTTGCACGTCCTCGCCTGCCTCGGGGTGGGCGATACTGAGCCCGGGACCGATTGCCACGCCGAAGCCCGCTGCTTCTTTGCTTCTTGCGGATTCGGGTAGGGCGTTGGCGACCACGGTGAGAACTGCTGCGGTGTCGGAATACCTGCAGTAGATGACGACGTTGTCGGGCCGGGCAGGTTCGCTGTTCCCCTTGAGGACCTTTGAGGAGAATGGGAGACCTCGATCGTCCAACGTGGCTACTAGGTCGCTCCACAAGGCGCCGCGTTGATCGCTGTCGAGGCCGACGTAGAACCGGACAAGCGGTTCGGCCACCGCGATCTTGTCGAAGCTCCGCCCGGTGAACCAGATCCAGCCACGCATCCTTCCAGGCTCAAGACTGGGCCAATACACCGTTACCGCGTCCCGGTCGGGAGCATTGCTTCCGCCCACCCAACGGAACTCGCCCTCGCTCGCGGTTACGAGCAGACCGTCGCCACGACGGAGCAGCGAGCCAGAGCCAGGCGTAGCGCACACAAGGGTCCAGCCCTGTTGAGGGCGTCGCCTGCTCCCAAGTCGCATGCGCACGTCCGCGACCAGCCCAGGGTCGCTGTCCCCCAATGGGGAATCGTCAGGTCCGGTGCCTGCGGTGGACATGCCGAGATGAAGCCTGGTGTACAGACGTCGGGTGGCGCGAAGCCGCCCGAGCCCGGGCGTTGCCTCTTCCCGCGAGTCGCTAAGCATCCATAGCTCATCGAGAAACCGTTGGTTGGACAGAATCCGCGTCACGTCGAAGAAGGTCATTAGAACCTCCGTTCGAACAGCACTGGTTTGGTTGCCATATTGTGGGCGACGCGAACCAGCATCTTCGGGAGACGGTCGAACGCGCCGATCGCGTCGGTGTAGCTGGTTGCCCTGGCGAGTAAAAACCATGCGCCCAGCCGAATCAGCGAATGCACGTCAAGTTTCGCGGCCTTGGTGTGCTCCCTGTAGGAAGCGAAGAACGCCGAGATGGCAGTCCACGCTTTGGTAGTCTCGACATCCGCGCGCATCATTCCGTCTTGAGCGGACCGCTGCGCGGCAACCGCTCCGAGTCGGATGCCTTCATAGATCAAGGACGCTGAAAACGCGGCGAGGTCGATTATCGCAGCTCCACGTCCGGCGCACTCCCAATCGATGATCTTTACGCCGTAGCCCGCGCGGTCACTTAGCACATTGTCAAACTTCAGATCGCCGTGCACGAATACCTCTGGCTGCGCAGTCCCGTCCGCGCCCTCAAGCAGCCCGGCGAAATCCTCTCGGTGGAGAAGCGCGGCCAGCTCCAGGGTGGCCTCGGAATGGTCTGCCACAGCGCTGAGGGAGATCGGTGCCACGGGAGGCGTTTCGATAGCAGCGAGCGGAAGCTCCGCTACTCGCTGACGCTGTGAGGTATGGAGCCAAGCGATTGCGATTCCCAGTTGCCGTGCCACCGCGATCAGCAGATGCGGCTGCGTGAAGAAACGCTCGGCGGTCACCATGTCGTCGTAGAACGTCGAAGTGAGCACCGTCTGTGTGCACCGAAGGGGCGGATCGATAGGTGGCACGTGCCAGCCGTGGAAGCGCGCGGCGGCCTCAGTTTGCAGGCGCGCTTCCAGAACCAGACTTCGCCCCAGCGGCTTGCCGGCGGGTGGGCGCTGCTTGAGAACGACTTGCGTCCCGTTGTCGGTGGATCGGCGCACGTGCCGGCGGCCGCCGAGCTGTGTCCCGGAGACAGGAACGCGGAGCGACTCGGTTGTCATGACAAGGCGCGCCCGGCTTTAGGCTGCAACTCCAGAATCGAACGGACGCGGGTCGCCGGTCCCCTCCACACGACCTCCATGCCGGCCTGTTCGGCCAAAGCGTACAGATCTTCTTGGGTGCGATCCGGTTCGGTGATGCTTGCTTCCAGGCGCACGGCCATCGCCGTATTTAGCGGCGGATTGAACTGTTCGTGGTCGGTCATATGGACTTCCGCGATCAGCACGCGACCTTCCGGACCTGCTGCCTTTCCACACTGCCGCAGGATCTCCGCGGCTTTATCGTCAGTCCAGTCGGCGAGGATCGCCGATAGCAGGTAGACGTCACCGTGATCGGGAAGGGGGTCGAAGAAGCTTCCTGCCACGATCGACGCTCGGTCGGCGACCTGCCAATGCGTTATTGTCCGGTGGGCGAGCTCAGCGAATTTTGGCAGATCGAGCAGGGTTCCCTTTAGGTGCGGATGCGCGTGCAAGATGGCCGCAAGCAAGGCGCCATTGTGTCCACCGACATCGACGACGTGATGCCACCGCGACCAGTCATAGGAGTCGATGATCAACTCAGCGTCGAAGCCCGGTTCCATCGGCGCCAACCCCGCGACTCCCTGGTCCGCGCCGGGACGGCCGTTGACGTCAGACCACAGCATCTCGCCGTAAAGCCCCTCGTAGGCGGTCTGACCGGTCCGGGCTGTATGCAGTAACGCAGTCATCGCCATCTCCGCGCGTCCGGCAACGTCGTCGAGGTCGAGGAAAGCGCGAAAACTTCCGTCCTCCCACGAGGACAGCAATGGGGTGCCGAACGGGGTGAGCTCAAGGGTATCCGAGGGCTTTTTCTCGAAGATGCCGAGGGCCACCAGGTGGTCGACCACCTTCGACAGCACGCGTGGGACACAGCCAGTCCGCTCAGCCAACAGCGATAGGGAATTATCTCCGTTGAGGACATGGTCGGCCAACCTTAGCGTCGCGGCGACGCGGACAACCATTGGGGTAATCAGGTCTGTCATTTCGAAAAACCGCGGAATATCTACTTCGGATGACATGTTTCCCTTCCCGCGCTTCACCTCGCGCATCCGAGGATCCGCCACACATGTGTGACGGATCCTCGGGTCCACCTCGGACGCCTAACGATGTGCTGTCAGCACTTTTGGACGACCGAGATGCGGGTGGCCGTCGTCAGGCACGGGGTGGTGGTCATGACCAGCCCCCCATTTTCGTCGATGCCCATGGGCTCGCCGAAAAGCTCGTCCAGCTCATCCAGGTCCCCGAAGAGCAGATCGAGGTTTGTGACCTCTTGTGTAGCCTGCGACATTGAATCTCCTTCGAATGATGCCTTAGCGGACGTTCCGCCGAGATTGTTTACGTGCTAGGTCAGCGTGCATCTCTGAGCACAGCTGTGCCTCATCAGGCGGTGCTTCTTTGCGCAGTGGTGCTGTGGTAAAGGATGGCCCCATACCTGCCTGTTCACGAGTCGGGAAAATTATCGACAGTGCGTTGTCAGGGTCGCGGGCGAGCGACTGGAGACGCCATCTCGTGGTCCGTCGGTCAGGCCGAGCACGAACCGCCACCCGGCGTGCCGCCGAAACGGTCGGTGTGTCGGCTCAGTCGCCTATTTGACGACTCAACCGACACACCCACCTCACTTGCCAGCGAACCCTGCAGACCGGCCGGCTGCTCGCACCGCGGGCCGCGCCAGTCGGCGCGAGCTGACTTCGGCAACCTTATTCGTGCCCAGCTCCCTACGGGACAACGGGATCGTCGACACCGAGGCGTACCGCAAGCTCGGGCGCAACCAGCTGCGCGTCGCCACGTTCCCGGCGATCGCACCCGCCGACGTCGAGCGGCTCATGGCCTCGATCGACTACGTCGTCGCGGCACTCGGCGCTGGATGACCCTCACGCCCGCTTCCGTAGGGCCCTCCAGAGGTCGAGAACGAACGGGAGCGCGTCGCGCCGCTTCCACACCGCGTCGACCTTCGGTCCCCCGACCGACCGGAGGTACTCGCGGGCGGAAAGGTTGCCACGCCGCCAGTGGTACGCCGCCGCTTGGAGGTCGTGGCGGAGGTACACCCACTTCGCGTGGCCGTAGGTCTGCCACCGCGCTTTTGGCAACGGCGCGCCGACGGCGTCGCAATAGGCCGTCATGAGCAGCTCGACCCCACCCGCCTCGGCGATCGCCGAGCGGCCGGTCGGGCGCCCGACGTTCGGCTCGATGATGTAGTGGCGGCCCGTGCGCTCGTCGCGCTTCATCTCCAGGTAGGCCAGCCCATGGAAGCCCGCGCCCTGGAACAGGCGCACGGTCTCGTCGAGCACCACGTCGTTGCGTACCTCTTCGCCCAGGCAGCTCGTCCCGGTCTCAGGCGGCCACTGGCGAAGCTTGCGCGCGACGAACGTGGCGAGCGCCCGCCCGCTGGCGTCGAAGTACGCGTTGCAGGAGTAAAGGCAGTCCTCGCCACCGACGACCCACTCCATCGCGACCAGCTCGTCGGCCCATCCGGCGCAGCGGTCGTACTGGGCGAGCAGCTCCGCGCCATCCGCCACCTTGAACGCTTTCGCGCCAGCGAGCCGGAGCCAACACCCGGTCTTCACCCCGGGCTTGAGCGCGACCGGGAAGGTCAGCTCGCGCGCCGCCCGCTCGGCGTCGGCGCGATCGCGCAGGCAGATCGTCCGTGGGATCGGCAGGCCGAGCGCGGTCGCATACTCGGAGAACGCCCGCTTGTCCATCAGCCGCTCGACGATGCCGTGGTCCGGGAGCAGCAAGCGGTAGCGCCTGTCCAACCAGTCCCGGCCGGCGGAGAGGGTCGCGACGGCGGCGTCCGTGCAGGGGAACAGCACGGCGGGGTGGCCAGGCCTCAGGTCGCCCGCAAGCTCCGCGAGGGCGGCCAGCACCGCCTCTCCTGAGGTCGGCGAGGCGATCACCCGGCCCACGGCGCGGCTCCGGCACGCGAAGTGCGTGCGCTCGCAGGCGATGCCGATGACCGGCACGCCGCGTGAGGCCAGGGTCCGCGCGGTCTGCAACCCCGTGATGCAGTCGAGGCCGATCACGACGGCCGGAGCGGCCTTGCCGGTATCCGCGATACCGAGCTCGTGCGCCTCGGTGGTGGCTGGCCTATCGCGGAGAACGGTCACCGGGCCGTCACCGTGACCCGTTCCTCGGCCTCGATGACCTCCCTGGTGCCGACCAGGTCGAAGATGTGGTCGACGGAGGCGATCGACCCCTCGACCGACGCGGCGTTGCCGTGCTCGCGCATCGTCCGCAAGGTCTCCTCCATCGCCCGCACGGCCGCGCGCATCGGTTGATTGGCCAAGATGACCATGTTGAACCCCTTCGCCGCCAGCTGCGCCGTGGTGAACGTCGGGTAGCTCGTGGGCACGGCGACCAAGGGAACGAGGTAGGTGCCGCTCCAGCCCGAGAGGAAGTCGTCGATCTCGGCGAGGGTCTCGTCCCTCGAATGGATCAGGATCGCGTCCGCACCCGCCCGGACATACGCGTCCGCGCGCTCCCACGCGTCGGCCAGGCCGTACCCGGCGATCAGCGACTCGATCCGAGCGATGACCACGAAGGCCTCGCCGGACTGCGCCCGCTTCCCGGCGCGGATGCGGCGGGCCTGCTCGTCGACCGGGATCAGCTCGCGCCGGGTCTCGCCCCGGTACAGGCTGTTGCGCTTGGGGAAGGCGTTGTCCTCGATCGAGATACCCGCGATCCCCGCCCGCTCGTACTCGACGACGGTGCGCACGACGTTCGAGAACCCTCCGAAGCCGTTGTCGCAGTCGGCGACCACAGGCAGGTCGGTTGCCGCGTCGATGCGGCGGGCGGCATCGAGGGCCTCGGTCATCGAGACGAGGTTGAGGTCGGGCAGCGCGTGCGCCATCGTCGAGACGCCGAAGCCGCTCACCCAGACGGCGTCGAAGCCGTACCGCTCGATGAGCTTGGCAGTGAGGGCATTGTGGGCGCCGACGGTGACGACCGGAGCCATCGACCGCAGCCCGGCCCGTAGGCGCAGGCGCTTCTCGTCGGCACAGGGAGGACGGAGATGCATGACGGGTTTAGACCTCCCTGCCCACGGCGGCGAGCGCCGTGTGCCCGTTCGAGGGGGCTGCCAGCGCCGACACGATCCGGACGACCTCGCGGCCGATCTCAGCTTGCGAGTCGGCGGTCGAGGCGCCGATGTGCGGTGTGAGCACGACATTGTCGAACTCCGCGAGGGGGGACCGATGCCCGTCCCGCTCCACCGCGTGGACGTCGAGCCCGGCGCCGGCGAGCCGCCCGGCCCGTAGCGCCTCGCGGAGCGCGACCTCGTCGACGACGCCGCCCCGGCTGAGGTTCACCAGGAACGCCGTCGGCTTGAGCAGCGCCAGCGCGCGCGCGTCGAGGAGCCCGGCCGTGCGGGGATTCCCGGGAACGTGGACGGTCACGAAGTCCGCGCTCGACAGCACCTCGTCGAGGGTGGCGAGGCGGATCCCGAGGCTCGCGAGATGGTCTGCTTGAGCGGCGTTTGGGCACTCGACGCACCCGATGGGGTGCATGCCCCAGGCGGCGCCCATCAGCGCCACCCGCGTGCCGATGGTGCCAAGCCCCACGACGCCGAGCGTCTTGCCGGCGAGCAGGTACCCGGTCATCTCCGCCTTGCGCCACCGGCCGTCGCGCATCGACCGATCCGCCAGCAGGAGGTTGCGCGCCAGGGCGAGCATCAGCCCGAACGCCAGCTCGGCGACTGACCGCGCACCAGGCCCTGGGACTCGCTCGAACGCGATTCCCCGCCAAGCGAGCGCTTCGACGTCGACGTTGTCGAACCCGCTCCCGGCCCGGAGGACCAGCCGGAGGCACGCCGCATCCATGAGCGCCTCGGGACCGAGGGCGACCCCGCTGCGGAGGATAAGGACCTCCCTGTCGTGGAGCAGGCTCCTGAGCTGCTCCTCGCCGGGGTTCAACACCTGCACCACGTCGTGCTCCGCCCGCAGGAGCGCCAGTGCCCCAGGGTCAAGGGAGCTGACGACAAGAATCCTCATGCTCGTACACGCCTCCCGCTCGCTGTAATCCGACCTTTACTCTGAGTGCCGTGAGACGATAGTCCGCTTTGCCCGTCAACCCAACGATAGCATACGACCTGAACCATTCATGAGGTCGTCTACCGCACGTTAGGGACGCGTTGCTCGCCGTTCCTGGTACGCATGCCGGATAAGGTCGGCCACCGCGGCGGTCACCATGGGCAGGGGTTGCGTCGCATCCACGACCTCGAAACGGTCCACAGCCTCGCGTACCCGCAGGTACTCGGCCCGCCTTCTCTCCAGGAACTCGATGCTGCCCGAGGGCTTGCGCGTGTGCAGGACATCGGCGGGCGCGTCGAGCATCACGACCAGGTCCGGCCTGGGAAAGACCCGCCTCAGAAAGAACCCGTGGACGCGGCTCGCGATCGGGCGCGCGGGGTCGACTCGGGTCACGTCATAGGCGTAGTAGTCGGGCAGGAAGTGTCGGTCGCACAACACGACACGGCCGCGGCTCCGGTGGTACCACCCCACGGACTCACGAAAGCCCTCCTCGGCGATCCAGTTCGCCGTCCGGAGCGCGGACTTTAGACAGATCTGTACCGTTCGGAGCGCGCGCGGTCGTGATGTTACCGGCCGTGATCGACCACTCCCCATGGTCATATCCGGCCGCCCGCCCGCCCTGCGCTTGAGGGCCAGCACGAGCCGGGTCGTCGGCAGCATCAGCCCGCTGGCCTCAAGGTTCACGCCCATATAGAGGTACGTCACCGGGACGTCCAAGACCCCCGCCAGCTGGCGGGCGACCGTCGTCTTCCCCGCCCCATCCGCCCCAATCAGCGCCACCGTCAACATGCCAACCCGCCACCACGCCCTCGACCCCCCGCCCGCCCTGCCGCCTCGCGCCCCACCCGCCCTGCCCCCCGCCCGCTCTCAATTCCTGCACTGTGCAGGGTTAGGCCAGTATTCCGGCCAAAGTCTGCACAGTGCAGGGTTATGCCGGCTGGCGCCGGCAGCTCGGAGGAGAGGAATCGGACAAAACGGGCTATCTGCGGCTCCCGAGAGAACCCTCCGCCGTACTGTGCAGAGTTATGCCGGTATCTCGGCCTTTTCCTGCACAGTGCAGGAAAGAGCCGGCTGTCCCTACCGCCTCGGAGGTAGAAATCCGGCAAACCGGACGATGCCCCGCCCACTACGCCGTTCCCAGCAGTGGGGAGATGGCGTCGTAGAGGGCGGGAATGGCGACCGGGTAGGGGTGGTGGACGGTGTGGCTGGGGATGCCGTCGAGCGCCTTGTGCAACAGCTGGCGCTCGGTGGTCTCGGCCTCGTCGAGATGGGGGTTGGCGGCGCGGGGGAACGCGAAGCGGAACCGTTGGTAGTAGGACCGGAAGTCCAACCGCTCGTACTCCAGCGAGTACGCTATGCGGTCGGCGATCTCGCTGGCGGGGACGGGCTGGGCCTCGGTGGTCGCCTGCGCGTGGTTGGCCGCCAGCAGCACATGATCCAGGGTCGCCTCGTCGGCGCAGGCGCCCGCGCCGAAAAGCTTGGTGGGCGTGACCTGCACGTTTAGCTGGCGGCGCACGATCGGTAGGGCGCGGCGGGCAAAGCCTGAGCCGGCGAGGCCCGCGCCGGAGAGCGCCTCCAGGGCACAGACGCCACCGCGCAGGGCCGCCAACCTGGCGCGCGCCGTGGCCGGGACCGCCGCCCGGTACTCGACCGCGCTTCGCAGGTGCCAGTCCCACAGCCGGATGGGCTCGGGGATGCCGACCAGCCGGCGCGTGGCGGGGTCGATATAGACCCACTCGTCGCCGGCATAGCGGGCGCCGCGAGACATGAACGCGAGCAGCGTCTCGGTCTTGCCTCCCTTCGCCCAGCCCGTCACGAGCACCCCTCGCCCCCGGTAGACGAACGCCGCCGCGTGCAAGGGCAGGATCCCGCGGGCAAGCGCGGTCAGGTTCACGATCGGGATGAGCAAGGGGACGCCGAGCGCTCCCCGCTCGCAGAGGATCTCGCACCGCCCACCAACCTGGTCCATCGGGATCGCGACGCGGACCCGTGCCTCCCGCCTCCCCCGCAGGACGAGAAAGCGATCGTCGGTGAAGCCGATCTCGTCGACGCCGATCAAGCGTACGGGTGAGGTCACCGGGATCTGGTCGCAGTACCTGATCACGATGTCCGGCTCGCGGTCGAGCGGGCGCTCTAGTGGACCGAGCTGGCGGCGAACCGCCGCGGCCTCCGCGGGTGTCGCACCGACCACTTGGATCCCGACCAGCCCCCGCAGGTCGAACGACGTTGTCTGTTCGGACACGGTGCGCAGTATAGGACCCCGCTTGAATCACGGACGGTGACCCATACGGGCGGAGGAACCGTCTCGCGCGCGGCATACTGGTATGGATGCCTCGGGCCGGGCAACATGGGGCAGATCCTTGGATTCGCGGGGGAATACGCAGAAGGGGCAGAGCAGTGGAGCTTGGCGGAATTCTCCACGTCGCAAGGCGATGGTGGACCACCCTGGTGCTCGCGATGTGCCTTGCCGGGCTGGCCGGCTACTACGCCGAGGCCCAAGCGCCTCGGGTCTACGAGTCCAGGGTCAAGATCCTGGTGGGGCCGACCAACACCGACCTCGACACCCAGCGCGCGTCGGGCCAGCTCGCGACGACCTACGCCGAGCTGATGACGAGCCGGGCGGTGCTCGACGGCACCGTGAAGTCGCTCCAGCTGATGATTCCCCTCGACTCCCTGCGTGACCAGATCCACGCGACCGCCGACGAGTCCACTCGTATCCTGCTCATCCGCGTGACCGACAGCAGCGCGACGCGTGCCGCCGCGATCGCGAACGACCTGTCGGCTCAGCTGATGAGGATCACCGCCTCGCCGGTCCAAGGCCCCGCCGGCCAGCTCATCCCACGGGCCGAGGGCACCCTCAACGTCATCGACCCCGCCGCCGTCGGCGAGCCCACCGCGAGCCGGTCAATGCTGATCGTGATCATCGCCGCGCTCGCGGGCACGCTCGGCGTCCTCGCCCTCATCCTCGTCTTCGAGAACCTCAACCAATCGGTCCGGAACGAGGCCGAGCTGCTCCAGCTGACCGGCAGCGAGCTGCTCGGCTCGATCCCCACCCGGCAACGCGGCCGCGCCGACCGCCTGCTCGTCGTCCAGACGAGCCCGGACTCGTCGAGAGCCGCGGCGCACCGGCTGCTCGCGACGAAGATCGAGCTGTCCGCGGGATCCAAGCCCATCCGCAGCGTCCTGCTGGTCGGCGCCCGATCGTCGTCGCTGTCCGCCGAGCTGACGGCGAACGTCGCGCTGGTGCTCGCGAGCCGCCACCGGCGAGTGGTCGTTGTGGACGCGAACTCCGACACCGCGGAGGTGACGGTCGCCTTCGGGCAGCAGCAGCGGCCCGGCCTCGCCGAGCTGACCCAGTGGTTGGAGCAGATCGACCGTGGCGACGGCGCCGGCATCTCGGTCGACCCGTTCCTCCACGCGTTCAATCCCCGAGTCGACGTGATGCCGCTCGGCCAGCCCGCGGCGGGTCAGTCCTCTGAGGTGACGCTGGACCCCTGGTTGATCGAGCGCCTGTTGTCCTCGGCCGATCTCGTGCTCGTCAACGCGCCTCCGGTCGACCGGTCGGCGGCGGCGCTGATCTGCGCGCGCACCGTCGACGCGACGGTCCTGGTCGTGCGGCCCGACAAGATCAAGCGCGAGGAGCTGGGGCGTGTCGTCCAGACGTTGCGCCTCGTCGGCTCATCGGTCGTTGGGACGGTGATCGAGCAGGGTCGCGGTCGCCGTTGGCGTGGATCGGGCCAGGTGTCCGGGAGCCCACCGCCGAGGACGTGGTCCGCGGCTCGGGACGCCACCGGCCACGAATCGACAAACGGTGAGAGGCGGCCAGTTCCAGGGCTGACCCGAGACTCGGCGTCGTGACCGTCGCGCTCGCCACCTTCTGGGGATCGCTGGCGCTCGTGGCGTACACCTACCTGGGATTCCCCGCGCTGGTCCTGGCGAGGGGGCTCTTGCGCCCGCGCGGTTACCGGAGCGGGGGCGGGACCCCGCGCGTGAGCATGGTCATCGCCGCCCGCAACGAGGCGGGGTCCATCGGCGCGAAGATCGAGAACCTCCTCGCGCTGGACTACGACGAGGGACGGCTCGAGGTCATCGTCGTCTCGGATGGCTCGACGGACGGGACCGGGGAGATCGCCGCCGCGCGAGGCGGGCCCGCCGTGCGGGTGTTGGACTTGGGCCGCGTCGGCAAGGCGGCCGCGCTCAACGCGGGCGTCGCCGCCTCCACCGGCGACATCCTCGTATTCTCCGACGCGAACAGCGTCTACGCGCCTGACGCGTTGCGGGCCTTGGTCCGGCCGTTCGCCGACCCCGATGTCGGCGGGGTGGCAGGCGACCAGCGCTATCGCGTCGACGTGGACGGGCGGTACGCCGACGGCATCGTGGCGGGGGAGCGGGGCTACTGGGCGCTCGACCGGCTCCTCAAGAGCTTGCAAAGCCGCGGCGGCAACGCGATCTCCGCCACCGGAGCGATCTACGCGATCCGGCGAGAGCTGTTCGAGCCGATCCCGGACGGCGTCACCGACGACTTCTTCACGTCGACAGGGGTCATCGCGCGGGGAAAGCGGCTCGTGTTCGCCGCTGACGCGGTCGCCTACGAGCCACCCGCTCCCTCAGGCTCCCGCGAGTTCGACCGCAAGGTCCGTGTGATCACCCGCGGGTTACGCGCGGTCGGAGCCCGCCGTGAGCTGCTCGACGCCCGCCGCCACGGCTTCTATGCCCTCCAGCTCTTCTCCCACAAGATCTTGCGGCGCCTGATGATCGTGCCGCTCGCCACGCTCGCCGTCGCAAGCGCCGCCCTCGCGGCGGCCGGGCATCCCTGGTACCAGGCCGCCGCCGCGGCTCAGGGGATGTTCTACGGCTGCGCCGCGCTCGGGCTCGCGCGTGGAAGCCAGCTGAAGGTCCTCAAGCTCCCTGCCTACTTCTGCCTCGTGAACGCCGCCTGCGCCCGCGCGGTCTGGAACATCGTGCGCGGCCGGAGGATCGACCGCTGGGAGCCCGCCCGCGCCGGAGCCCAGCCATGACCCCCCGTCCCCGCCGTCCCCGCCGATCCTGCACTGTGCAGACTAATGCCGGTGTCTCGGCAGAACTCTGCACAGTGCAGGGCGGCCGGTGGTCCCCGAGCCAGCCGTGAGCGTCCAACTGCGCCCGCGCCGCTCGCTGGACCCGGTGTACCGGCTTGCCCCCCCGGTCCGGGTGCGGCTCCTCGCCTTGGGCATCGCCGTGGTGGCGGGCGCGCTGGCGGGGGTGGCGGCACCGCTCGGGCTGCTCGCCGCGACGGCTGGCGTGCTGCTGGTGGTGATGATGCTCCGGCCCGAGTGGGCGTCGCTCGCGACCATCGCATTGATCTACAGCAACGCGGCCGTGATCGCCGTGACCGTGCACGGCCTGCCCCCGTTCGTCGCCGTCGGGGTGCCGATGTTGCTGGTCTTGCCGTTGATCCACCTGTTCCTGATCCGCAAGGAGCGCATGCGGTTCACGCCGGCCATGCCGTGGTTGGTGGGGTACTTCATCGTCCTGATCGTCGCGACGGTGGCCTCGATCGACCAGGTGAGCGCCTTCGGCAACCTGATGATCTTCGTCGCCGAAGGTCTCTGCCTCTACCTCGCGGTGACGAACGTCGTGCGCACCGAGCGGCTCCTGCGCCAGATCGTGTGGTTGCTGCTGGTGTTGGGCGCCGGGCTTGCGCTGCTGTCCACCTACCAGTCGGTGACGAGCACGTACGAGAGCAACTACCTCGGCTTCTCGCAGAACAGCGAGGTCCACACCCAGGCGCTCCTCACAGACCTCACCGGGGAGGAGCTCCCGCCACGCTCCGGCGGGCCGCTCGGCAAGACCAACCGTTACGCGCAGATCCTCGTCGTGCTCATGCCCCTCGGGTTGCTCAGGATGCGCGACGAACCTCGCGCCGGGCGGCGCATCATGGCCGGGGCGCTCACCGCGGCGATCGCCGTCGGCATCACCCTCACCTACTCTCGCGGGGCGGCCGTGGCGCTGGTCATCACGCTGCTGGCGATGACCGCGATGGGCTACATCAGGCCCCGGCAGCTCATCCTCGCCGCCGCCGGCATCGCGGTGCTGCTCAGCCTGTTCCCCCGTTACCTCGAGCGCCTCGCGGCGATCGAGGCGGTCGAGGGCCTGGTCGATGAGGACAGCGGCGCCCCCGAGGCGGACGGCTCGATCCGGGGGCGGCTCACGTCGACGCTCGGGTCGCTGTTCGTCTACGCCGACCATCCGATCATCGGCGTAGGGCCGGGGTTGTACCCCTCCTACCACAAGGCCAAGGCCATCGAGATCGGGCTCAAGGTGCTCGACAACCGCCAGCCCCACAGCCTGATCCCGCATGTCGCCGCCGAGTCGGGCACGTTGGGGCTGATCTGTTTCAGCGCGATCATCTTTCTCACGTTGCGCGAGGCGAACCGGGCTCGGCGCCGGTGGGCCGCCGACCATCCCTCGCTGGCGAGCCTCGTGGCCTGTACGCAGCTCATGGTCGTCGCCTACCTCGCCACCGGGCTGTTCTTGCACCTCGCCTACGAGCGCTACTACTGGCTGATCATGGCGCTGGCCGGTGCCGCGGGCTCCATCGTGCGCCCTGACGACGCGCGGTGACGACCTGGGACGCGTGGGAGAAGGCAGGGGTCCGCTGGTGCGTCTTGCGAGAAGGGCCTCCGGGGGACACTCGCGAGGTCGACCTGCTCGTCGATCCTCGTGACTGGCGCCGCGCCAAGGCGATCCTCCGCTCGTCCGGGTACGTCCCGTTGCCGACGTGGGGACGTGGCACGCACCGGTTCTTCCTCTTCTATGAGGCTGCGACCGATTCCTGGACGAAGCTGGACATTGTGACCGAGCTGGCCTTCGGCCCGTACCAGGAGCTGAGGATCCCGGGGGCAGCCGCGGAATGCCTGCGCAACGCCGAGGGCGGCCACCTGAGCCCTGACGACGCGTTCTGGGCGCTGCTCCTCCACGGGGTCCTCGACCGGCCGCGGCTGTCGGAGGGGCAACGCCATCGCCTGGCGGAGCTGGCGCCTGGAGCCATCTCGCAAGGGACGCTGTCGCGATGGGTGGGCACCGCCGACGAGGTCCTCGCCTCGGTACGCGCGGGCGATTGGGCAAGGGTGGACACGCTCGGTCAGCGCCTGCGCGCCGGGCTCTCACCGAGCGCGCGGGTCGTCACCCGCCTGCTGGCTACGCGCAACCGCCTTGTGCGCAAGGCGTCCCGGCCACTCGCGCGCGCGGGCCGCCGGGCGATCTCCGTCGTGCTGCTGGCCCCGGACGGTGCCGGGAAGTCGACACTCCAGATGGCGCTCGCCTCGGCGTGGCCCTTAGAGACCTGGACCGCCTACCTCGGCTTGTACCCACCCGACGCGCGGCCATCGCGGGCCGGGCTCGCGCCCGCCATACGGCTCGCGCGCTTCTGGCGGCGGTTCGCCGCCGGGTGGGTGTGGCAGGCGCGGGGCCGGCTCGTGGTCTACGACCGCCACCCGATCGACGCGCTGGTGTTGAGGGACGCCTCGCCCGGCCTCAAGCGGCGTCTCCAACGCTGGGTCATCGCACACGCCTGCCCCCTTCCCGACCTCATCCTCGTCCTCGACGCGCCGGGAGCGATCCTCCACAGCCGCAAACCCGAGCGCACGATCCTCGACCTCGACGTGCAACGCGCCCGCTACCGCGCCTACACCGCCGGCCAGCGCACGCGCGCCACCCTGATCGACGCGACGGGCGACCCCGACTCCGTCCGCCGCCACGCCGTCCACGCCATCTGGACCCGCTGGTCTCATGGGGCGCCTTGACCTTTACGATGTCCAGATGCGTGGGACCTCCGCTCGTGTGCCGGACTCCAAGATCGCGCGAGGCCACTGAGCTGGCGCGCCTCGGAGCCGCCGCGGATGTAGGGGCAGCCGGCATCGCCGAGCTTGACCCGGGCTTCTCGTGCCCATCCCTCGCCGATGCCCTCACAGCAGTTCATGCCGGCTGGCGCCGTCACCCCGGAGGATGAGAATCGGGCAAAACGGGGCAGTATGGGGCTTCTTGTGAGGTCCTCCGCCCTACTGTGCAGGATTAGGTCGGCGGCCGCGAGCCGCTCCCTTCCCCGAGGCGTTTCCCCGCAACTCTTCGGTGGCTTCGCGCGTCCTTTAGGTAGCACGCGGAAAATGGGCGCGGAGCAGCGGGTTCGTCATACGGGGAGCAATCGTGAATCGCCTGCGGGGTTTCGGCGGGATGGTCACCGCCAATGTGATATGGCTGTTGCTGTTGCTGTTGCTGGCGTCGACCGTGCCAGGGCTATTCGCCACGGCGTCGGCCCAGGCAGCCGAGGGCGCGGCCGCTGAGCCGGCCGCTGAGCCGGCCGCCGAGCCGGCCGCTGAGCCAGCCGCCGAGCCGGCCGCTGAGCCGGCCGCCGAGCCAGCCGCCGAGCCAGCCGCCGAGCCAGCCGCTGAGCCAGCCGCCGAGCCGGCCGCCGAGCCAGCCGCCGAGCCAGCCGCCGAGCCAGCCGCTGAGCCAGCCGCCGAGCCGGCCGCTGAGCCGGCCGCTGAGCCGGCCGCCGAGCCGGCCGCCGAGCCGGCCGCTGAGCCCGTCGAGGATCCTGCGCTGGTGCCGCCTGCGCCTGTGTACGCGCCGCAGATCCTCGCGCCCGCGGACGGCACGGTCGTCCAGCCGGACCAGACGATCGGGTTCACGGGCGTCGGGTGTGAACCGGGTGGTGAGGTGGCGTTCCGCGCGGCTCAAGGCACGTTCTCCGCCGAGGCCACCGCCATCGCGGCGCAGGACGGAGGCTTCGCCGCGTCGCTCAGGGTCGGCGCGCCGGTCGAGCTTGGGCAGGAGCTGTTCACCACGCAGGTCTCGTGCGGTGGGAACAGCACTCGCGTCACGCTCGTCGTCGAGCGTCCTCCGGCGCCGGTGCTGGAGGTCACCGAGCCGGCTGACGGTACGAGGGTGCGGCCGGGGCAGGAGCTGTTCGTGCGCGGTCAGGGTTGTGATCCGGGCGCGAGGGTCGAGGGTCGGTTGCCGATCGGCACCTTCACCCAGGCGTTCAATATCACGGCGGATGGCGACGGTGCCTTCGCGGTCAGCTTCGTGCTGCCCGCGACCTTCGAAGGTCCCCGCCAGGGCCAGCTCACGATCGCCTGCAGTGGGCGCACCGACGGCGTCAGGCTGGTCCTGGAGGAGCCGGCGCCGCCGGTGCTGGAGGTCACCGAGCCGGCTGACGGTACGAGGGTGCGGCCGGGGCAGGAGCTGTTCGTGCGTGGTCAGGGTTGTGATCCGGGCGCGAGGGTCGAGGGTCGGTTGCCGATCGGCACCTTCACCCAGGCGTTCAATATCACGGCGGATGGCGACGGTAGCTTCGCGGGCAGCTTCGGGTTGCCCCAGACGTTCGAGGGTCACCGCGATGGCGAGCTCACGATCGCGTGCAGTGGGCGCCGCGACAGCGTCAGCCTGGTCCTGGAGGAGCCGGCGCCGCCGGTGCTGGAGATCATCGAGCCGGCTGACGGTACGAGGGTGCGGCCGGGGCAGGAGCTGTTCGTGCGTGGTCAGGGTTGTGACCCGGGCGCGACCGTCGAGGGTCGGTTGCTGCCGGTCGGCACGTTTACCAAGGCGTTCGCGGTCACCGCGGACGGCGACGGCGACTTCGTGGCCACGTTCACGCTGCCCGCGACCTTCGAAGGTACCCGCCAGGGCGAGCTCACGATCGCGTGCAGTGGGCGCACCGACAGCGTCAGGCTGGTCCTGGAGGAGCCGGCGCCGCCGGTGCTGGAGGTCACCGAGCCCGACAACGGCGACAGGGTAAGGCCGGGCCAGCAGCTCACCGTGCGCGGCAAGGGCTGCGACCCCAACGCGACCGTGCATGGCGAGCTGCGCGTCAGCACCTTCACGTACCGGTTCAAGACCACCGCGGACGGCGACGGTGTCTTCGCGGTGAGGATCACGTTGCCGAAGACCTTCGAGGGCGACCGCGACGGCGAGCTGCAGGTCAGCTGCAGCGGCCGCAGCGACAACGTGACGCTGGTCCTCCAAGAGGACAACGGCCAGAGCAACGGAGGTGGGCGCCAGGTGCCCCAGGGAGGCGTTCAGACAGGGGCGGGGGGAACCGCGGGCGCATCTCCCACGGGGCCGATCGCCGCCGCCGTGGCGCTTGTGACCCTGGGCATCGCCGCCCTCGTGAGCGCGCGCGTGCACGGCCGTCGTGCCTTGGTCTCCGCCGTCACGCTGCCTGCCCTGGCCCTTGCCCTGGTCGCGTGCAACTCGGCGTCACCTGGGGAGACCGGCGCCGCGCCGATCCCCCCGGTGCCGGGCAGCACGGTGGCGCCACCTACGCCGGTCGACGGGGACGTCGCCCTCCTCGCCTCAGAGCCGACGCGCATCGAGATCCCCTCGATCGGGGTGGACTCGCAGATCGTCAAGCTGGGGCTGAACCCTGACCAGACCATGGAGGTGCCGCAGGACTTCGCGTTGGCAGGGTGGTACCAATACCTCCCGACTCCCGGCGAGCGAGGACCGGCGATCATCGCCGGGCACATCGATTCGAAGGCCGGTCCAGCCGTGTTCTTCCGCCTGCGCGAGCTCCAGCCGGGCACGGAGATCCGGGTCACAAGGGCTGATGGCTCCGTGGCGGTCTTCAGCGTCGACCGCCTCGAGCAGTTCCCGAAAGCGGAGTTCCCCACTCAGCGCGTGTACGGCGACCTCGACCACGCCGGCCTGCGGCTGATCACCTGCGGCGGCAGCTTCGACTCTTCGATCGGCCACTACCGCGACAACGTCGTCGCCTACGCCACCCTGACCGCCAGCGCGTAAGGGCCCTATGGCCAGGGTTCGGCACGCATGCGTGCCGAACCCTGGCCACAAGGCTATTCGACCGCGCCAGGCGGGGGATCGCGCGGTCGAGGTTGCGCTCGTAGACGCGGGTGAAGACCCGGCCGATCAGTGGGAGGGGCCAACCCTCGCCCTCGACGACGAAGGCGATGCGCGTGCCGCCGGTCTCGGACGGCTCCAGCCTGTGGTCGTAGTGGACGGCCATGCCCATCACCGGACCGACCCAGGTCCAGGCTCGGGGAGGATCCCAGTGACTCATGCGGAACGTCGACCGCAAGCCGCCTCGGAGCCGGAGCGCGCCGGCGGACGCCTCGGTCAACGGGCCGGGGAAACAGCGTCACGGCGGTGATGGGCGGTGCCCACTCAGGCCACCGCTCAACCTGGGCGAGCCCCGCCTAGGCCGTTGGCACAGCGGCCACCGCGCTCGGCGCCCTCGTGCACCACCGGGAGGACGAGGCGCTCTATGGCCGTCCCCCCGCCGACGCGGCCGAGGACGATTTCGTACGGGTATGGGTCGAGCTGTGGGTGTGCTGGTTTGGGTGAGCGCATAAAACGCGAAAGGCCCTGCGGCGCATCGCCGCAGGGCCGAGATTGCTCCTCAGTCGTTTAGCTGATCGCGCTGACGGAGTTGCTGACCGCGCCGATACCGCCACCGCCGTCGCCAAAGGCGCTGACGGAGTTGCTGACCGCACCGATACCGCCACCGCCGTCGCCAAAGGCGCTGACGGAGTTGCTGACGGCGCCGATACCGCGACCGCGGTCGCTAAAGGCGCTGACGGAGTTGCTGACCGCACCGATACCTGCGAGCGCCGCTGAGGCAGAGCCCGCCAGCATACCTATGGCCATCAGCGCGACGATCGTGCTGCGAGTGCGCATAGCGCCCTCCTGATTTGCTCGGGGGTGGACCGTAAGGGCCCTGCGACAATTCGCCGCAGGACCCTTGAATCACTGGTGGCTAAACAAGACGGCGGCGGAGTTGCTCAACGGATCGATAGCGCCGCCGCCGCTGTTAGCAGCAGATGACCGAGTTGCTTATCGAGCCAGTGCCCCCGCCACCGCCGCCGGTGGCGGCGATCACGGAGTTGCTGATGGAAGCGGCGCCGGCGAGCGCCGCTGAGGCGGATCCCATTAGCATGCCTACGGCCATCAATGCCACAATCATGCCGCGAGTGCGCATAGAGCCTCCTGTCCTGCTTCGGGGTGTTTGGTAATCGGCACTTCGGCGCGACAACCAGGGGGTCAAAGACGTCGGCGGTGTCCCTCCCCTGGTGCCGTTTGGCGTGCCTCGCCAGATCGAGGCTCTTGCTCCCCTTACCTGCCCCGACCTGACTGGCGTGAACGTAACGCAATTAACCGCGCTGGCGCAACTACATACTTCACTTGTCGTAGGCGATCAGTTGCGGGGCGACTGCTCGCGGCGCGTGAGCTCGGCGCGGACCTCGGCGAGCTGAGCAGGGGTGGGAGCCTCGAACTCCAGGTCCTCGCCGGTCGCCATGACGCACTGGAGGCAGGTCGGTTGGCCTCCCTGTTTCCTCATCCTTTGGGACGAGGGTGCCAGCCACACCTGCTCCCCGCATTCCACGCACCGGGAGGGTCGGGAGCCCGCGGCCGGGATCTCGTGGTGGCTGACCCTTAGGCAGCAGATCACGAGCGGCTCGTCGTCCATCAGCACACGGTATCGGGGGAGTGGCACACGGTCAGGCCAGGAACGGTGATGCGTCGATGAAGGGCCGTTCGATCGCTCCGAGCTCGGTGGCGGGCGGACCGCCGCGCAGCTCGAGCGCGATCCGGTGCCAGTTCGCGCTGGCGCCGAGGCGTCCCAGGATGGAGTTCACGCCCCAGTGGATGCGGTTGAGCAAGAGATAGTCGGGCGGTAGGTTGACCTTGCGCATCAGGTCCGCGTAGCCGCCGCGCGGGTCCGACGTCACCCGGCCGACCTCGCGTGCGAACTCGGGCGTGTACGTCCACTCCCGATCCTCCAGCACCGGCTCGTTGAAGAGCCGGAACCACTCGAGAATCTTCTTGGGGTCGGGAATGGAGGCGGGGAAGAACCCCGCCTTCCGCAACGCCTCGACGAGTGCCTCGGCGTCCGCCGCGATCACCGCGTCGAGCTGGGTGAGCAGCAGCTGGCGGGTCTCGCTGCGGAACATCTTCACGCTACCGAAGTCGAGGAACACCACACTGCCGCCGGCGGGGAACAGATAGTTGCCGGGATGCGGATCGGCGTTGAACAGCCGGAACCGGTTGAGGGAGCCGAAGATGAACCGGTAGATGATCTCGCCGTAGCGGGCGCGCTCGGCTGGGGTCGTCGTGACCAGCATGTCCTCGAAATCGCGCCCGGAGATGTAGTCGCTGACCAGCACGCGAGGCCGGCACCAGTCGAGATGGATGCGCGGTACGCGGATGAAGGGGTGACCGTCGTAGCGCTCGAAGAAGGCTTGCTGGTAGGTGGCCTCCCGCTGGTAGTCCAGCTCGTCGGTCAGCCGGGCCCGCAGCTCCTCCAACAGCGGGCGGATCCGCAGGTGGGGCGACAACATCTTGCCCAACGGCGCGAACGCCTCGGCGTTCGCCAGATCCGATTCGACCGCCTCCGCGACGCCCGGGTACTGGACCTTCGTGACGACCTCGGTACCGTCGTGGAGCTGTGCGCGGTGCACCTGGCCGATGCTCGCGCTCGCGATCGGCTCCGGATCCCAGCGCGCGAAGGCCCGGTCAGGCGGGGTGCCATACTCCTGCTCGATGACGGCGGCCGTGATCTCGGGCGCAACCGGCGGGGCGGCGTCCTGGAGGTCCCCCAACACCTCGCGATAGACGGCCTGGATCGCGGGGTCCGCGTCGAAGTCGACGAAGCTCGCGATCTGACCGAGCTTCATCGCGGCGCCCTTCATCGATCCGAGCAGCTCGAGGATCCGCTGCGCCGTCTCCACATGGAAACGCTCGTCCGCGGTGTCGTCGACCAGCCCGCGGAGGCGGGACGCGAGAAAGCTCGCGCCAGTGCTGGCCGAGAGCTTCGCGACCCGGGCTCCCCGCTGTGCTCGATTGGAAGTGGGCAGGTTCGCAGTGCTGCGCTCCGGCATGGGTCCCATTCTGCCGGGAGGGGGAGGATTCACCATCGGCCGCGCGACGCGGGGGCGCGTGCGGCTAGGGTGCCCCCATGAGCGACCACACCGACGCCGCCCGCATCGCAGACGCCGCGGGTGCGCTGCTGCTCCGCCTCCGCGCCGTGCTGTCCACGAACGGGGGCGTCGACCTGACGGAACTGCGGGCGCAAGGGGATCGTGAGTCCCATGAGCTGATCATGGCCGAGCTGCGACGGGAGTTCCCCGACGATGCCGTGCTGAGCGAGGAGGGCAAGGACGACCTCGACCGGCTGCACGCCCGCCGCGTCTGGATCGTCGACCCGCTGGACGGCACGCGGGAGTTCGGCGAAGCCGGCCGCTCCGACTGGGCGGTGCACGTCGCCCTGGTCGAGGACGGTGCGCTGGTCGCGGGCGCGGTCGCGCTGCCGGCGCGGGGCCAGACGCTCACGACAGTGCCAGCGCCGCCAGCGCCTTCTGTAACGGGCTCGCCGCCGCGCCTGGTCGTCAGCCGTACGCGCCCCCCCGCCGTCACCGAGCCGATCAGAGCCGCGTTGGACGGTGAGCTCGTCGCGATGGGATCGGCCGGCGCGAAGGCGATGGCGGTCGTCCTCGGCGAGGCCGAGGTGTACGCCCACGCGGGTGGCCAGTACGAATGGGACTCCGCCGCGCCCGTGGCGGTCGCCGCGGCCGCCGGCCTGCACGTGTCCCGCCTCGACGGGTCGCCCTTGGTCTACAACCAGGCGAACCCCTACCTTCCCGACCTGTTGATCTGCCGCCCCGAGTTCGCGGAGACGGTGATCAAGGTGGCGGCGGCCGGCTGACCCCCGTAATGGCCAGGGTTCGGCACGCATGCGTGCCGAACCCTGGCCATAAGCGCCTCGCATGCGACCACGTCCTGCCGCTGATCGTCTCGCCGTCCCTGACGATCCCAGTGTTGGAGGGGCGGCTGGCCTTGGGCACCTGGCAGTCGGTCGTCCTCGTCGACCCCAATATCGACAACTCCGCACGGACGGTGCGGGTCTCGTTCGCCGCGCCCGTCGAGGTCGTTGCCGGTCGGCCAGGACAGCATCGACACCGTCGTCTCGGTGTGCGTCCTCTGCACGGTTCGGGACGTGGAGGCCGCGCTGGCCGAGGTCGCCCGGGTTCTGCGGCCTTTCCCTGCACTGTGCAGGATTAAGCCGGAATACCGGCATAATCCTGCACAGTGCAGGGAAAGGCGTCAGGGGGCGCCGAGTTGGGGGAAGGCGTCGAGGGACTCGGGGTTCGCGAGGGCGTCACGGTTGGTGACGGCCTGGCCGCACAGCACCGCGAGGACCGCCTTCTCGACCTTCTTCCCGCTGATCGTGTAGGGGATCTCGGGCACGGCGAGCACGCGGTGCGGCACGTGCCGGGGGCTCGCCTGTTGCCTGATCGCCCCGCGGATCGCGCGCTCGAGCGTCTCGTCGAGCACGATACCTGGAGCGAGCTGGACGAAGAGCGCGACCTCGACGTCGCCATCGACAGGGAGGCCGACCACGATCGCGTCGGCGACCTCGTCGAGTCCCTCCAGCGCCCGGTAGATCTCCGCGGTGCCGATGCGCACGCCGCCCGGGTTCAACGTCGTGTCGCTGCGGCCGTGGATCACGACGCCGCCTGACGGGCGGATCTCGATGAAGTCGCCGTGCGTCCACACGCCAAGATGCTCGGCGAAGTAGGCCTCGCGATAGCGCGACCCGTCCTCGTCTCCCCAGAACCCCGCCGGCATCGAAGGAAACGGCCGGGTACACACCAGCTCGCCCTTCTCGCCGACGACCGGCTTGCCGGCGGCGTCCCACGCCTCCACAGCCATCCCGAGCGACCGCGCTTGCAGCTCCCCGCGCCGCACCGGCAAGATCGGCACGGCTCCGGCGAAGCAGCCGATCAGGTCCGTACCCCCACTGACCGACGCGATCGGGACGTCCTCACGGACGCAGGCCTGGATCCAGTCGAACTGCTCCGGGCTCAGCGGCGAACCTGTCGACAGCACCGCGCGCAGCCGCGAGAGGTCCGCGGCCTCGCGAGGCACGAGCCCGGCCTTGGCGCACGTGGAGAGAAACCTCGGGCTCGTCCCGAAGTGCGTGATCCCTGCCCGCTCCGCCAACCGCCAGAGCGCGTCCAGCCCCGGATAGGCCGGGCTGCCGTCGTACAGGACGATCGTGACCTCACTGGCGAGCGCGGATACGAGCCAGTTCCACATCATCCAGCCGGTGGTCGTGAACCAGAACACCACGTCACGCCCACCTTGCAGGTCGACGTGCAGGCGATGCTCCTTGAGATGCGTGACCAGCGTCCCCGCGACGCCGTGCACGATGCTCTTCGGCGCGCCGGTCGTCCCTGAGCTGTACATGACGTACAGCGGATGGGCTGGCGGGGTCGCCGCGAACGTCACCTCGCGCTGGCCGTTGTCGAGCAATGCCTGGTAGCTGACGACCGACGGATGGTCGACCCACGTGGCCGTGCCGGCGAAGTCGACGAGCACGACGTGCTCGACCGCGCCGATGCGCGCCAAGACGGCGGCGACCTTCTCGCCTAATGAGCGGGTCTTGCCGTTGTACCGGTACCCGTCGGCGACGGCGAGCACCTTCGGGCGGATCTGCCCGAACCGATCCACGACACCTCCGGGACCGAAGTCGGGCGAGCAGCTCGACCAGACCGCGCCCAGAGCCGACGTGGCGAGCATGAGCACGACCGCCTCGACGGCGTTGGGCAGGAATCCCGCCACCCTGTCGCCTGGGCCCACGCCGAGACCGGCGAGGCCGTGCCGGGCTCGCGCGACCCGCCCGCACAGCTGCGCATAGGTGAGGGTCTCGTCGTCCCGCCCCTCCCCGGCCGCGAAGATCGCGAGGCGGTCGTCCCGGCGGCGCAAGAGGTTCTCCGCAAAGCTCAGGCGCGCCCCGGAGAACCACTCTGTGCCAGGCATCCGCAGCGCGCCGTGGACCTCGTCGTAGTCACGGCTGGCGATCACGCCACAGTCGTGCCACACCTTCGCCCAAAACCCCGCGAGGTCGGAGATCGACCACTGCCACAGGTCTTGATAGGTGGTGGGTGCCCCTGGCGACGTCCGCATGAACCGGTGCAGAAGCGTTGCTTCGACCTGCTCGTCCGTGGGAGTCCACAGCACATCCGCATCAGGGCTCATCCTATGGAGCCGCCTCAGGCGGACGCCGTCGGCGACTTACATCTTTCGTATGCGTAGGTAATGGGCAACGTCAGGTATTGATCGAACGGCTATAACCAAGCCGAGGGCGACACCGACACCCACAACGGCGAGGGCAACGACTCCAACGGTCTCCACAGGTGTTCCTCTCTCCGCGCTGACGAATGGAAGCCAGCACAGCAGTTTGAGCCTACCCCTTTGCTGGTCAACGCACTACAACGTGGTTTCTTCCGGCGGCGTCGGCCGGCATTTTCCCGCACAGTAGGACCCGGCGCCTCCAGTTTTTGCGCGCCTCCGCGCAGAACCCGGTGCTGACGTGGGTTGTGGCTCCTCGGCTGGTCGTTGGCCAGAGGCTTTTGCGCGTGCGCGCGCAAGAACTGAACGGTCGCCTAAAGCGCGCTCGTACCAATCCTGACCAGGCCCTTCTCCGAACCCATCTCGAGACAAGCGAGACGGGGTGACGTGGGATGGCACTCAGGATTTACCCTTTGTCACTGATTCGACGGATTGCCGTGCTTGCCATGGTTTGTCTCGTCGCTATTGGGCAGGCTCCCGCGGTCAACGCCTCTCCGGCCCCGCCAGGACCCATCATTTTCGAGCGGGGCTCGACGGTCGCCATTGGCCGCCTCATCGCTCCGGAGATAGGCCTCGACGTGCCATTTTCCGAGGGTGTGCACCACGAGGTGCTCGAGCGGGGGCCCGGGCACTGGCCGGGCACGCCACTCCCAGGTCAGCGTGGCAATGCCGTGCTGTCGGGCCACCGCACGACGTTCACGAAGCCGTTCGCGAACCTCGACCTCCTCGAGCCCGGGGATGGGATCACCATCGGCATCGGGCACCTTCCCGGCGTCGAGTTCCGGGTCGTCGAGACGCGGATCGTGCCGGAGGCGGAGTACGTCGCCACGGTGCTGGCGCAGCCACCGGATCCACAGGTCCGCCGCCTGACCCTGTTCGCCTGCCATCCCAAGGGGCACCGCACTCACCGCATTGTCGTGATCGCCGAGGCTGGGGGAGGAGGGTAAGGCGGACGGCCCGCCGCGTGGACTCACAAATCGTGGACTCATCAATCAAGGAGACGAAGGAGAAGCAGTGAAACGTCCCGCACGCGCACCGGTGCTGTTCGGAGGGCGGCCGGTCATTGCCTTCAACGAAGAGGTCGACCGCCGGCGGTTTCTACGAGGCGCCGCGATCATCGGCGTGGGAGGCACCCTCGCCGTCACGACCGCGCGCGACCCGGTCGCGTTCGCCCAGGCCCCGATGGGCGACCTCGACATCCTCAACTACGCGCTGACCTTGGAGTACCTAGAGTCCGACTTCTACATGCAAGGCCTGGGAGCCGGCATCCTCCAGGGCAGGGAGATGGAGCTCGTCGAGCCCATCGGCCAGCACGAGGCCGCTCATGTCACGGCGCTGACCGACACGATCACCCAGCTCGGCGGGATGCCCGTCGCGCAGCCGATGTTCACCTACCCCCCTAACACGTTCACGGACCGGGCGGCCTTCCTCATGACGGCCTCGACGTTCGAGGAGCTTGGCGTCACCGCCTACCACGGGCAGGTGGTCAACATCGACAACAAGGACATCCTGGCCGCGGCCGCCGCCATCGCGGGGAGCGAGTCCCGGCACGCCGCCATCCTCGCCGACCTCACCGGAGGGAACCCCTTCCCCGCGCCGGTCGAGGCGACCCGGACGATGGAAGAGGTCCTTGCGATCGCGATGCCGTTCATCGCACAGGGGAGCTGACCCGTATGCAACTCAACCGCAGAACCATCGTGAAGGGCGCGGCGGCGGCCATCCCCGCCAACATCGCGCTGACCATGCTGAGCACGAAGTTCGCGTTCGCCCAAGATGGCGACTTCGCGGACGATATCGAGATCCTCAACTACGCACTGACGCTCGAGTACCTCGAGTCCGAGTTCTACCGCCAAGGCAACGCCGCCGGCTTGCTGGCCGGCAAGGAGGCGATGTACCTCGGGCGGATCGGCGCGGACGAGGACGCGCACGTGACGGCGCTTACCCAGACGATCATGCAGCTCGGTGCGATGCCCGTCGCGGCGCCAGGGGTCGACTTCGGTCAGGCCTTCGCCAGCCGGGAGTCGTTCCTGGAGACGGCGTACACGTTCGAGAATCTGGGCGTCAGCGCGTACCTGGGCGCGGCGCCCGAGATCGCCAACCCAGACATCCTGCAAGCGGCGGCCGGCATCTTCGGTGTCGAATGCCGCCACGCGGCGATCCTCGGCAACCTCAGAGGTCTACCCGCGGAGGGCGGCGTCTACATGAGCCCGACCGAGACCCCGATGACCAGGGCCGAGGTCCTGGCCGCGGCCCAGCCGTTCCTCACCGGCGCCGGCTCGATGGCCGGAGATGCCGCGGTGACCAAGTAGGCAGGCGCATCGCCCTACTGTGCAGAGTTAGTTCAATATACCGGACTAACTCTGCACAGTGCAGGGTTAGAGCGGCCTGTTGGGCGTCTTGTTGGGTGGCGTTGGCCCGGTCGGGGTTGGTGTCGCTGGCGGGGCCGTGGGGGTCACGGTGGGTGATGGTGGCGGGGGTTAGTCGGTGGTGTGGTCGGCGATGGCTGCGG
>Ga0187893_10004194_pt1 | contig 27863 bp, 25 predicted proteins | sample MA1701074metaG_FD_139574 | JGI IMG/M metagenome (GOLD analysis project Ga0187893, IMG submission 139574) | White microbial mat communities from a basaltic lava cave in the Kipuka Kanohina Cave System on the Island of Hawaii, USA - MA170107-4 metaG ... | reverse complement strand
GCATTGCGGCACAGTTCCCGGTTCCCAGTTTCCAGTTTCCAGCAGAGCGCGCGCGGTCGACTTCTGGGAACTGGTAACTGGAAACTGTGCGAGCAATTCCGATACGCACTTGAGACCGCGAGCGCTTAGCAGTCTCCAGTTACCCGTGGCCGGCGGTCGGTTTCCAAGCGAGTCCCTCCAAGCCTCCCAGGATCCTGCGGGCTCCCGAACCCCCTCCTGGAAACTGGTAACTGGTAACTGGTAACTCACCCCAGAAGCGCCACCCTCATCTGTCCGCCGGGGTAGAAGACGGCGAACCAGGAGAAGCCCGTCGCGTCGAAGTAGAGCCGGTCCTCCTTGGGCCCGAAGAGGCCGAGCACGAGGTCGGCCGTGCGGAGGAAGGTCTCCCCCGTCGCCTCGAACCCGAACGACGTGTCCCAGAACATCACGCGCGCGGCGGGATCGAGGATCGCCTCCATCGTCCGCCTGAACGTCGGCACGCCCACCGAGCCCGTCCAGCCCTCGAGCGCGGCCTGGCCCCGGACGGCCCCCTTCGTGAGCGCGTCGGCCGTCCCCACGCGGCCCTCCGGGATCCCGCCCATCGCCCGCTCGAAGAAGGTCCGGAGCAGCGTCCGGGCTTCCTTGTAGAACACGTACTTCCAGAGGTCGTACTCCGGGGCGAAGGACGGGCGGATCCGGTCGGGCACGAGCGTGAAGAGGGTCCCGGGGGGGAGCTCCGGGGGCGAGAACGCGTAGATCGGGTCGTGGATCGCCGCCATGGGCTTGAGCTGGGCGAGGAGCTCGGCCTGCATCTCCTGGGGGGACGCGCCCTTCCGGCCCGCCGGAGAGGGGCCGGAGACGACGTGCACCGCGGTCCAGTCCGGGATGGCCTGCCGGATCTGGTTGAGCGTGTCGGGGAGCTGGGCCTTGAAGAGGAGCGGGACGACGTTCACGCTCTTGGAGGCCAGGGGCGGCGTGTTGATCATCATCCGGGGGCAGTAGACCATAGTTCTGGACCCGGCGCAACGGGCGGGTAGGATGGCCTCCATGAGGAAGCTCCTGGTCCTGGCGGCGGCCGGGCTGGCGGCGGGCTGCGCCGCCGGCGGGAAAGGCGAGGGTTCCATGAAGACGGCCGCGCTGCGCCATGTCGTGCTCTTCAAGTTCAAGGACGGCGCGCCGCCCGAGGCGATCCGGGCCATCGAGGAGAAGTTCCGCGGGCTCAAGGCCCGGATCCCCGGCATCGCGGACTTCGAGTGGGGAACCAACGTCAGCCCCGAGAAGCTCGACCAGGGCTTCACCCACTGCTTCTTCGTGACCTTCCCCGACGCCGCCGCGCGCGACGCCTACCTCCCACACCCCGCGCACCAGGAGTTCGTGGCCGTCCTCCGCCCTCACCTCGACAAGGTCCTCGTCGTCGACTACGTGGCGCGGGAATGACGGTCGCCCTCGCGTTCCTCCTGGCGGCCCAGGACTGGCCCGAGTTCCGCGGGCCCACCGCCCAGGGGACATCGACGGCGAGCGGCCTCCCCGTCGAGTGGGGGCCGGAGAAGAACGTCGCCTGGAAGGTCGAGGTCCCGGGCCACGGCTGGTCGTCTCCGGTCGTCCACGCCGGCCGGGTCCACCTGACGAGCGCCGTTCCCATCGAGGGGAGCCGGGACCATTCGCTCGCCGCCCTCTGCCTGGACCTGGAGACGGGGGCCGCGCTCTGGCGGACGGACGTCTTCCGGCAGGACGGCGGGTCCGCGCCCCCCATCCACGCCCGGAACAGCCACGCGAGCCCGACCCCGATCGTCCGCGACGGGCGGCTCTACGTCCACTTCGGCCACCAGGGGACGGCCTGCCTCGACCTGGCGGGGAAGGTCCTCTGGCGGGCCGAGAGCCCGAAGCTCGACCCCGAGGACGGGAACGGGGCCTCCCCGCTCCTGGTCGACGGCGCTCTCGTCTTCAGCCAGGACGGGAAGGACCTGGCCTTCGTCCGCGCGCTCGACCGGGACTCGGGGAAGGAGGTCTGGCGGACCCCGCGGCGGACCGCGGCGAAGAACCTCTTCTCCTACTGCACGCCGCTCCTCGTCGAGGCGGACGGCCGGAGGCAGGTCGTCCTCCCGGGCTCGGGCGCCGCCTGCGCCTACGATCCCGCGACGGGAACGGAACTCTGGCGGGTGGACATGGGCCAGGGCTACTCGGTCGTTCCCCGCCCCGTCTTCGCGCACGGGCTGGTCTACGTCTGCACGGGCTTCGACAAGCCCTCGCTCCTGGCCGTGCGGCCCGGCGGGGCGGGCGACGTGACGGCGACGCACGTGGCCTGGCGGACGGACCGGGACGTCCCCCTCGTCTCCTCGATCGTCGTCCTCGGGGACCTCCTCTACATGGTCTCGGACAAGGGGGTCGCCTCCTGCCTCGACGCCCGGACCGGGGAGGAGCGCTGGCGGGAGCGCCTCGGCGGCCAGCACTGGGCCTCGCCGCTCGCCGCGGACGGGAAGGTCTACTTCCAGAACGTGGACGGCGTGGGGTTCGTCGTCCGCGCCGCGCCGGCGTTCGAGCTCCTCTCGAAGAACGCCCTGGACGGGAAGACGCTCGCCTCGTACGCCGTAACCGGCCGCGCGCTCCTCGTCCGGACCGACCGGCACCTCTACCGGATCCAGGCGCCGTGAGCCCGGGCCGGCAGGCCCTCCGCGGGCTCTTCTGGATCTCGGTCTACGCGGCCGTCGCGGTCTCGCCGCTCGCGGCGGCCGGCCTCGAGCACGGGGCGCACACGCGAAGCTGGATCACCGAGTTCTCGGCGGCGCTCGGGTTCCTCGCGCTCGTCGTCTTCGCCCTCCAGTTCGCGCTCGTCGCCCGGTTCCAGCGGGTGGCCGCGCCGTTCGGGATGGACGCCCTCCTCCAGTACCACCGCGAGATTGCCTTCGTCGCGGTCGGCTTCGCGCTGGCCCACCCCGTCCTCCTCATCGTCGAGGACCCCTCGAAGCTCGCCCTCTTCGACGTCGTCCACGCCCCGGACCGCGCGCGGCTCGGGGTGGGGGCCCTCGCGGCGGTCCTCGCCATCGTCGGGATCTCCGTCGGCCGGCGCGCGCTCCGCCTGAGCTACGAGGCCTGGCAGCTCCTCCACGGGTTCCTGGCCGTCCTGGTCGTGGCCCTCTCGCTCGCCCACGCGGTGGGCGTGGGCCACTACACGGGAAAGCCGTTCACCCGAGCGCTCTGGACCGGCCTCACGGTCGGCCTCGCGGCCCTCCTCGGGTGGGTGCGCCTGGTCAAGCCCCTCCTCCGGCTCCGGCGCCCCTGGCGCGTGGAGGAGGTCCGGCCCGAGCGGGGCGAGGCGTGGACGCTCTGCCTCTCCCCCGTCGGCCACCCCGGCTTCCGCTTCGAGCCGGGACAGTTCGGGTGGCTGATCGTCGGCCGCTCGCCCTTTTCCCTCACCCAGCACCCCTTCTCGTTCTCCTCCAGCGCGGAGCGGGCCGGCCGGATCGAGTTCACGATCAAGGCGCGTGGCGACTTCACGTCGACGATCGCGAAGGTCGCCCCGGGGACGCGGGCCTACGTGGACGGCCCCTACGGCCTCTTCACGACCGCAGGCCGCGACGAGCCGGGCTTCGTCCTCATCGCGGGCGGGGTGGGGATTACGCCCATCATCTCCATGGTCCGGACGATGGCCGACCAGGCCGACCCGCGGCCGGTGACGCTCTTCTACGGAACGAAGGACCTCGAGGCCGCGACCTTCCGGGAGGAGCTCGAGGCCCTCGCCGCCCGCAGGGCCTTCGCCTACGTCCCCGTCCCCGAGCGCCCGCCCGGGGGCTGGACGGGCGAGCGGGGCTTGATCACCGCCGAGCTCCTCCGGCGCCGCCTCCCGCCCGACTTCCAGGGGCTCCGCTACTTCGTCTGCGGACCCGTCCCGATGATGGACGCCATGGAGCGCGAGCTCGTCTCGCTCGGCGTTCCGGACTCCAAGGTCGTCACCGAGCGTTTCGACATGGTGTAGGATGAGGCGGAAATGGACGACGCGCTTCGTGGTCGGGACGGCCCTCCTCCTCGTCCTGGCGGCCGCGGCGTTCGCGTGGCTCCGCGGCTGATCGCCCTCGCGCTCGTCGGCTGCGCCGCCCCCGCCTCGCGGACCGAGACGGCCGTCCTTCCGGGGTCGCGCGTCTCCTTCCAGATGGTCCTCGTCCCCGCCGGCGCCGTCCGCAGCCGCGTGAGCGGGGAAGTGCGGAACGGCGGCGATCGGGAGATCTTCGAGCTCGGCCTCAAGGTCCATCCCCTGGGCCCGGACGGCCGGCCGCACCTCGAGGACGTCACCGCCCAGCAGACGCGGCGCGCGACCTTCAACGTCTGCTACCCCGCCCTCCCCTCGAGCGCCCACCCGGGCCCGCACGCCAGCCCGCTCGCGCCGGGCGAGCGCCGCCCCTTCGTCGTGAACCTTCCCCTCTCCTTCGACGGCCCCGATCTCGTCCGGCCGGGCGCCTTCGGCGCGGCCGTCATCCACCTCCTTCTCGCGCCCTAGCGCTCCCCGAGGGGATGTCGCCGGTCCGCGAGCGGGAACTCGACGCGCCGGCCTGAGAGGTGCGACGCGTAGACGGCCATCATCATCTCGAGGCCCGCGCGTCCCTCCGCGCCGCTCGTGGGCGACGGGCGCCCCGTCCGCGCGGCCTCGATCCAGGCCTCGATCATGCGCCGGTTCCCGGCCTCGGTGCCGCCGGAGGCGGGCGCATCGAGCGGGCGCCAGCCGTCGCCCGACCAGCGGGAGTCCGGGAGGTGGAGGACCTGCGGTTCGGCCGCCGGGAGGATGAGCGCCGCGCCCTTCGTCCCGTAGAGGCCGAACTGGTAGCGCGCCTCCGGGTTCCGCTGCGAGGCGAAGTGGCCGCGGACGCCGCCCGGGAAGTCGAAGGCCGCGACGACCGAGTCGCCGGCCACCGGCCCCACCGGCTCCGTGCCCGCCCGCCGGTCCGCGGTCGTCGCGTCGCGCCCCTTCTCGGTCACGCGGGCCGAGCACGAGATCGGCTCGCCCGCGAAGAGGCGCATGAGGTAGAAGCAGTGCGTCCCGTGCACCAGGAGATCCTCGCCGCCCGCCCGCCGGTCCTCCTTCCCGCGCGCCCGGATCTCGAGGAGGTCGCCGATCAGGCCGTCGTCGACCCGGCGCTTGAGCTCGAGGACCGCCGGAGAGAGGCGAAGGACGTGGGCGACCGCGAGCTGGACCTTCGCGCGCTCCGCGGCCGCGAGCAGCCGGTCGGCCTCCTCGAGCGAGACGGCCATCGGCTTCTCGACGAAGACGTGGGCCCCCTGCTCGAGCGCGGCGACGGCGACCTCCGCGCGCCCCTCGACCCAGCGGGAGGCGGCGACGACGAGCTCCGGCTTCTCTCCCCGGAGCATCTCCCGCCAGTCGGCGTAGCCCCGGGCCGCCCCGGCGCGGCGGACGGCCTCCGCCCTCCCCTTCTCGTCGGGGTCCGCGATCCCCGCGAGCTCGACTCCCGGGATGCCGCGGAACGCGAGGTCGAGGCCGTGGCCGTAGTCGCCCCGGCCCGTGTGGCCGACGATGCAGGCCTTCACGGCAGGTCCTGCGGCCGGGGCCGGAACGCGCGGAGCGCCTCGGCGTAGCGGACGCCGCAGGCCGATCCGCGGTAGCGGGCGAGGGTCTCCTTCGCGGTCTGGGCCCCGTCCGGCGCCGCCTTGTCGTACGGCTTCTGTCGGACGAAGGCCATGAGCTCGCCCAGCCAGTCGCTGGCCTCGGCCCAGACGTCGGTGACGTCGACGTAGGTGTCCGGCTCGAACCCGATCGTGTGGCCGGGCCCGTTGTCGTACCAGTAGATCGAGCGCGCCGGCCGATAGGCGGCGCCCGGCTCGAGGAGCCGGTCCCCGTGCTGGAGCGCGACCTGTGACAGCGCCGACGCGACCACGTGGTCGGAGTGCCGGTCGTCCTTCCAGAGCATGAGGGCCACGTCGGGCTGCACTTCGGCCACGACGCGCGAGACGGCGCGCTTGGTCTCCTCGTTCACGTCGAACTTCTGCTCGGCGAAGCCCAGGAAGCGCATCTCGACGCCGCGCGCCTTCGCGAGCTCCGCGGTCCTCGCGAGGAGTTCCTTCTCCCGTCCCCGCACCGGCTTCCAGTTCGAGTAGTCGCCGATCACCGCGAGGACGACCGTCCGGTAGTTCTTCCGGACCGCACGCAGCAACATCCCCCCCACCCCGAAGACGCAGTCGTCGTAGTGGGCGCCCACGGCCAGGAGCGTCGGCATGAGATCGGGCCCTCCCCTATCCTTACGCGCGCCGCCCTCAGACGGCGCCTCCCCTGCCTTCCGGCCGGGTCCGGCGAAGGCTGATCGATGCCGCGAGGCAAAGGAATCCCGCCAGCGCCCCCGCCCCGATCCAGACGGCCAAGACCCCGAAGTGGGTGGGGCGGCCCTCGAGTCTCCAGACGGGAACGACCTTCAGAACCTCGAACTCGATCTTGGTGTGACCGAACCAGCCGGGCCCCGCCACGTCGACGACCGGGTGGAGCAAGAGGACGAGGGGCAGTGAGACGGCGAGGAACGCCACAGCCGCCCAGGCCACCGATTTCATCGAATCCAGGATGCCCCTCCTCGCCCGCAAGGGTCGGCGGACTCCCTCCGCTCCTACTCGACGTTCACCCAGAACTGGACGTGGAAGCGCAGTCGCCCGCTCGTCAAGGAGAGAGCGCGGACGCCGTGATCCTCGTGCGTCCCGCGGAACTCCTGGACGGGGATCGACCGGATCGGGGTACCCGTCCGGCTGTCAGATTCCAGAACCGAGACGCGGACCAGACTCGGGAAGAACTGGTGCTTTCCGCCGTCGGCCTCGAGGAAGACCCGATACGTGCGGCCCTCCCGCGTCGTGCGGTCCGAAAGGTCGTTCCAGCCGGGCTCCGATTCGACGTCGGACCGCGTCGACGGAAGGACCTCCACCTTCCCGGAGGGGAGATCGACGGTGCAGCGGCAGGAGGCGACCTGCCGGGCGCCCAGATAGGGCAGCAAGGTCGTGCCCTCCGCCACGGGCGGCTCCTGCGCCGCGGGCCCGCAGCTGGGGAGGAAAATCAGCGCCGCCAAGAGGCCCATCACCCGATCCGCCAGCATCGCGGGATCGCCTAGACGATCTCGTCGATGACCTTCCCGCGGAGGAGGGTGAGGCGCTCGTTGCGGCCGAGGTGGGGGTAGGTCAGGCGGTCCTGGTCGAGGCCGAGCTGGTGGAGCAGCGTCGTGTGGATGTCCCGGAAGTGGCAGGGACGCTCGACGGCCCGGAGGCCGATCGCGTCGGTCGCGCCCACGATCCGGCCGCCCTTGATCCCGCCCCCCGCCATCCACATCGTGAAGCCCAGGTTGTGGTGGTCGCGGCCCCGGCCGTCCTGGGCCTCGGGCGAGCGTCCGAACTCGCCGCCCCAGAGGACGAGGGTCTCCTCGAGGAGGCCCCGACGCTTGAGGTCGGCGAGGAGGGCGGCCACCGGCCGGTCGGTCTGCGCCGCCATCCGGAGGTGGTTCTCCTCGATGTCCTTGTGCGCGTCCCACTGGAGGTCGCCGCTCCCGCCGCCCGAGACGACGCAGACGAAGCGGACGCCCTTCTCGACGAGCCGACGCGCGAGGAGGCAGCGGCGGCCGTAGTCGTCGGTCGGCTTCCGTCCGACCCCGTAGAGGTCGAGCGTCTCCCGGAGCTCGTTCGAGAGGTCGAAGACCTCCGGGGCCTCCGCCTGCATCCGGAAGGCGAGGTCGTAGGCCTTGATCCGGGCGTTGAACTCGGCGTCGCCCTCCTCGAGCGAGGCGGTGTTGAGGTCGCGGATGAGGTCGACCGTCCGGCGCCGCTCCTCGAGCGTGACGCCGCCGGGGAGCTCGAGGTTGAAGACGGGGCGCTTCCCGGTCCGGAACATGGTCGGCTGGTGGACGGCCGGAAGGAAGCCGTTCGCGTAGATCGGCTGCCCGCCCTCCTGCGCCCCGTGCGGGTCGGGCATGACGACGTAGGACGGCATCGAGTCGCTCTCGCTCCCGAGGCCGTAGGTCACCCACGCCCCCATGCTGGGAAACCCGGGGACGATCCGCCCGGTGAAGAGCTCGTACTGCGCGGCCGAGTGGACGACCATGTCGCCGTGGCAGGAGCGGATGACGGCGAGGTCGTCGACGAACCGCGCCGTGTGCGGGAAGAGGTCCGAGACCTCGATCCCCGAGGCCCCGTGCTTCCGGAAGGTGCGCTTCGTCCCGATCAGCTTGGCGTCCGGCTTGATGAACTGGTACTTCGCCTCGCCGAACTCCTTGGGGCGGGGCTGGCCGTCGAGCTTGTCGAGGAGGGGCTTGGGGTCGAAGGTCTCGATGTGGCTCGGCCCGCCCGACATGAAGAGGAAGATGACGGACTTCGCCGGGGGCGCGTGGTGGGCCGGACGGGGCGCGAGCGGATGCTCCTGCGCGGCGGCCGCGCGCGCGAGCTCGCGCATCGAGAGCGAGGCGAGAGCCACCGTTCCGAAGCCGCAGAAGGCGTCCTCGAGGAACTCCCGGCGCGTCCGGGTGGGGCGGCTGTGGAGGGGCTCACTCGACATAGAGGAACCCGTTCACGTTGAACATCGCCAGCGCGAACTCGCGGAGCGGCTGTCGGGCGAGAAAGGCGAGCGCGATCTCCCGCTCCCGCTCCGTGGGCGGCCGGCCGGCGGCCAGCCGGAAGGCGAGGGCGATCCGGGCCGCGGGATCGGATCCCGCCTCGCGCTCGAGGCGGGCGGCGAAGTGTCCCGCGAGCTCGTTCGCCATCCGGCCGTTCAGGAGCTCGAGGGCCTGCGGCGCGTGGGTGCTCGACTCCCGGCACGCGCAGCTCGCCCCGAGCGAGGGCTGGTCGAAGACCTCCATGGACGGGAGCCGGAGGTTGCGCTTCGCCACGAGGTAGACCGAGCGCCGGAAGTGCTCCTCCGGGTCGCGCGTCACCGCCCACTGGGCGGGCTTGTAGAGCTGGGCCACGAGCTCGGGGTCGACGGGGAGGAAGACGCTCTCGCCGTGCATCTTGAGGTTGAGCTTCCCCGAGACCGCGAGCGCGGCGTCGCGGATCTCCTCGGCCGAGAGGCGGCGCCGCTTGAACTTCCAGAGCCAGCGGACGTCGGGGTCCTTGAGCGACGCCTGCGTCTCCAGCGGCGAGCGGGAGGACTGGCGGTAGGCGCGGCTGAGGAGGATCCGCCGGTGGAGCGGCTTCAGGCGCCAGCCGTCCTCGAGGAGCGTGGCCGCGAGGTAATCCAGCAGCTCCGGGTGGCTCGGCTTGTCGCCGTTCTTCCCGAAGTCGTTCGCCGTCCGGACGATCCCCTGCCCGAAGTGGTGCTGCCAGACGCGGTTGGCGAGGACTCGGGGCGTGACGGGGTTCGACGGGTCCGTGAGCCACTTCGCCAGGCGCGTCCGGGGCTGCGGCGTCGTCACCGGCTGCTCGGGGAGGCCGTCCGCGACGAGCACGCTCGGCGGCCGCATCCCGACCGGGTCGCCCTTCTTCGTCCAGTCGCCGCGGCGGAGGACCGTGATCGTCGTCGGCTCGGGCAGGTTCAGGATCGTGTTGATGCCCGGGAGCGGCGGCGGGAGCTCGTCCTCGGCCTTCTCGAGCTCCTTCTCGAGCGACGCCTTCTCCTCATCGCCAGCGGACTTCATGCGCTTCATGATCTCGGAGATCCGCCCGTTCACCTCCTTCGTCCGGGCCTCCCAGCGCTTCCGTTCTTCATCGGGGACGAGCGGGACGTCGCGCTCGTCGGTCGCCGCGAGGAAGGCCTGGAGCCGGTAGTAGTCCTTCTGGAGGATGGGGTCGAACTTGTGGTCGTGGCAGCGCGCGCAGCCCATGGTCATTCCGAGGAAGGCCGCGCCGATCACGTCGGTGCGGTCGGTCAGGACCTCGTTCCGGCTCGAGGCCACGTCCTGGTTCCCCTTGTTCCGGCGCACGGGCCCCAGGCGGTGGAAGCCGGCGGCGACGAGAGCGTCGGGGGCCTCCGGCTCCAGCTCGTCCCCCGCCACCTGCTCGCGGATGAAGCGGTCGAAGGGTTTGTCCTCGTTGAGCGAGCGGATCACGTAGTCGCGGAACTTCCAGAGGCTCCCGACCGGCGTGTCGTACTCGAAGCCCTCGCTCTCGGCGAAGCGGACCACGTCCAGCCAGTGCTGACCCCAGCGCTCGCCGTAGCGCGGGCTGGAGAGGTACCGGTCGACCATCCGCGCGTAGGCGTCGGGCGAGGGATCGTCGAGGAAGGCGTCGATCTCGGCGGGGGTCGGCGGCAGGCCCGTCAGGTCGAACGCCACGCGGCGGATGAGCTCCGGCTTCGTGGCGGGCGGCGCGAAGTCGAGCCCTTCCCGCTCGAGGGTCGGCCGGAGAAGGACGTCGATGTCCGCCGCGGCGGGCTTCGCGATCGGCCGGAAGGCCCAGTAGGCCCGGTCCTCGGCGGTGATCGGCTTCTCCGCGGGAGCCTTGGCCGCCCCGGCGGGCCAGGAGGCGCCCTGGTCGATCCAGCGGCGAAGGAGGTCGATCTCCGCGGCCGCCAAGCGCGGCCCCTTCGGGGGCATGTACTCCCTCTTGTCAGAGGAGGCGACGCGCCGCACGACGTCGCTCTGCGCGGCCTTCCCGGGGACGATTGCGTTGTCGGTCGAGTCGCCGCCGTGGAGGGCGTCGGCCCGGTTGTCGAGCCGGAGGCCGCCCTTTTGCTTTTCGGGCCCGTGGCACTCGAAGCAGCGGGCCTTGAGGATCGGGAGGACGTCCCGGTCGAAGTCGACCGCGTCCTGGGACAGGACAAGGAAAAGGGCGCTCGCGAGCATGCTCCGGATATTTTACGTCCCGTCACGAAACAGCGTCGCTGTTTCGTTACGTAGACGGAGGGACCCATGAGCGATCTCAGCCGCCGCGCGTTTCTCGGGGGCGCCGCCGCCCTGGCGGTCTCGCCCGCCTTCGCGCAGGACCGCCCGGCCTGGAAGGTCGGCGGCTTCACGAAGAGCCTCCAGGACCTCTCCTTTGAGAGGACCGCGGAGGTGGCCGTCCAGCTCGGATGGGAGGGGATCGAGTGCCCCGTCCGCGCGAAGGGGCACGTCCTGCCGGAGCGGGTCGAGGAGGACCTCCCCCGGATGGTCGAGGCCCTCAAGGCGAAGGGCCAGGAGCTGCTCGTCATGGCGACGGACATCCGGGGGGCCGACGAGCCGCTGACGGGCAAGGTCCTCCGCACGGCCGCCAAGCTGGGGATCCGCCTCTACCGCCTGGGGCCCCAGCGGTACAAGGAAGGGAGCGCGCTCCCCGGCCAGCTCGCCGAGATCCGAGCGCGCCTCAAGGACCTGGCGGCGCTCAACCGCGAGATCGGCGTGACCGGCCTCATCCAGAACCACTCGGGGAACGGGTACGTGGGGGCATCGATCTGGGACCTCCACGAGCTGATCAAGGACTTCGATGCCCGCGAGATGGGCGTCCACTACGACATCGGGCACGCGACGGTGGAGGCCGGCCTCTCGTGGCCCACCAACTTCGCCCTCGTCAAGGACCGGATCGGGGCCGTGATCGTGAAGGACTTCTACTGGACGCACAAGCCGGGCGAGGGGGCAAAGACCGTCTGGTGCCCCATCGGCCAGGGATCCATCCACCCGAGGTTCTTCGGGATGCTCCGATCCTCGGGCTTCAAGGGCCCGATCACGATGCAGTTCGAGTATCCCCTCGAAGGCGGGGACAGCCTCGAGAACCGGCTCCGCGCCATGAAGGAGGACAACCGGAAGCTCCGCGAATGGCTGAGGGCGTAGCGGGACGGGCTACAAAGGGAACGGCGGCCGGTTGTTCCAGGTGTCCCCCGCAGCGACGGCCTCGACGGTCCCGCCCGGGCGCTCCGCCTTGACGGGGCCGAGCGGATACGCGCGGCACCACCAGGAGGTCGCCGGACCCGTCTTCCCCCCCGCCGTCTCCTCCCCCTCGACGCGCGCGCAGTCGAACTCGCGGGACCCGGCGGCGAGCTTCTCCTCCCCCAGCCGGGTCGCCCGGAACGAACCTCGCGGAGACTCCCAGCGCACCGGGGCGCCCGCCCGGGGGCCGTCGAGGAGGGTCCAGACCTTCTCCTGCCCGGCCCGCGAGACGATCTCGTAGACGTCGCACTCGAGGGCCGTCCCCCCGACGTCGATCCGCTCCTGGCCCAGATTCCGGACCGAGCGGGGCTCCGTCCGTTCCCACTTCTCCCACTCGCTCCGCCCTCCCCGGCACTCCTGGACCCCCAGGACGGCGAAGCCCGCGCCGCGCTCCCGGAGGCCCGTGTCGACGTAGTCCACGTCGCTCCCCGAGACCGACTTGACCCGGAACCAGGCGCCCGCCTTCTGGTCGCGCCAGGGGTCGGCGAGGAGCGCTGGTAGGTCCGCGCGGAGCGCCTCCCGGGCCTGGTCGCGCGCCGACCGCTGCTCGGGCGTGAGGCGGGCGTCCTCCTCCTCCCGCGCCCGCCGGAGGGCCTCGGACTTCTCCCGCTCGATCCGTTCCGCTTCCGCCTTCTCCCGCGCGATACGCTCGGCCTCCGCCCTGGCCTTTCGTTCCGCTTCCTCTCTCGCCTTCCGCTCGGCTTCCGCCTTCTCCCGGGCGATCCGCTCGGCCTCTTCGCGGGCCTTCCGTTCCGCCTCCTCCTTCGCCTTCCGTTCGGCTTCTGCCTTCTCGCGGGCGAGCCGCTCGGCTTCCTCCCTCGCCTTCCGCTCCGCCTCGGCCTTCTCGCGCGCAATCCGTTCGGCTTCCGCCTTGGCCTTGCGCTCGGCCTCCGCCTTCTCTCGCGCGACCCGCTCGGCCTCTTCCTCGGCCTTCCGTTCCGCCTCTTCCCTCGACTTCCTCTCCGCCTCGGCTTTCTCCCGGGCCTTCCGTTCCTCCTCCTCGCGCGCCTTGCGCTCGGTCTCCGCCTTCTCCCGCGCGACCCGCTCGGCCTCTTCGCGGGCCTTCCGCTCCGCTTCGTCTTTCGCCTTCCGCTCGGCCTCAGCCTTCTCCCGGGCGAGCCGTTCAGCCTCTTCCTTGGCTTTCCGTTCCGCCTCCTCCTTCGCCTTGCGCTCCGCCTCGGCCTTCTCCCGCGCGACGCGCTCGGCCTCTTCGCGGGCCTTCCGTTCCTCCTCCTCGCGCGCCTTGCGCTCGGCCTCCTCCTTGGCCTTCCGCTCCGCCTCCGCCTTCTCCCGGGCGGCCCGCTCGGCTTCGGCCTTCGCCCGCTCGTCGACCACGCCCTCCGCTTCGGCCTTCTCGCGTGCGATCCGCTCCGTCCGAGACCGCTCGCGGGCCTTCCGCTCCGTCTCAAGCCGGGCCTGGAGGAGCCGGTCGAGGTCGTCCCCGGCGGGCGGGGCGGGCGGCTTCGGGGGCGGGGAAGCCGCGGCCAGGGCATCCACGAAGGGGCCCCGCTGGCTCTCGACCATCCGGCCCATGATCTTCAGGAGCGACGTCGCCTGGGCCCGGGTCCCGGCGGGATCCTTCAGCCACCCGGTGGCCTTCTCGCGGGCCTGGGGCGAGGTCATCACGAACGCGAGTGAGAGTTCGAGCGCCATCGGCGGCGGAGGCTGGGGAAGGATCGAGCCCAGGAGGTCCTTCACGTGGGCGACGAGCGGCCCCGCGCCCTCCCGTACGGCCGCCAGCCGCTCGCGGAGTCCGGAGGCGCCGCCGGTCCCCTCGGCAATCCGGTCCAGCTCGGCCGACAGCGTCGCGGCGTCGCTCCGCGCGAGGGCGTAGGTCTCCCAGAGCTCGGCCGGCTCCCCCAAGCCGGCCATCAGGCGGCAGGTCCGCTCGGCCAGCAGAAGATCCTGGAGGACGGACGGACCGGAGCTTCCCATGTCCCCTCCTTGAGTCCCCCCGCGTCCCCTTCCCGCGCGGGGCGTGTATGGTATGCTTACCCCGGTTTTCGCCGAAGCGTAAGTCCCAATTTCCGGAATCGCCGATGAAAAAGATCCTCCGGATCGCTCTTCTCCCGACCCTGTTCCTCGCCCTGCCGGCCTCGGGGCAGGAGTCGAAGACCCGCATCCTCCTGGTCGGGAAGGACCGCGACCACCCCTACCAGACCCACGAGTACCTCTCCGCCTGCGAGCTTCTGGCCAAGTGCCTCCGGCAGACGCCGGGCGTGGAGGCCGCGGTCTCGAACGGCTGGCCGAAGGACCCCGAGGCGCTGCGCGACGTCAAGGCCCTCGTCCTCTACACCGGGATGGGCGGCGACGTCCTCTTCAAGGGCCCGAACCGCCAGGCCGCGATCGACCTCCTCGGGAAGGGCGCGGGCCTCGCTTCGATCCACTGGTCGACGGGCGCCTCCGAGGGCGAGCCCGGCGAGCTCCAGCTCAAGCACCTGGGCGGCTGGTTCGGATTCAAGTTCTCGAAGTTCCTGGTCAAGGAAACCGAGCTCCGTCGAGCCGACCCCGAGCACCCGGTCTCGCGGGGCTGGGCCGACTTCAAGCTGCGGGACGAGTACTACACCCATCTCAGGTTCCTCCCCGAGGCGAAGCCCGCGATGAGGGCGACGATCGACGGGGAGGACCACGTGGTGGGCTGGACCCTCGAGCGGCCGGGCGGGGGCCGCTCGTTCGGCACGGTGATCGGCCACTTCCACGCGAACTTCGGCGTCGAGCCCTTCCGGCGGTCGATCGTGAACGGCATCCTCTGGACGGCCGGGCTCGAGGTTCCGAAGGACGGGGCCCCCTGCGCGATCGAGCCCCAGGACCTCGAGGTCCCGCCCGACCCGCGCAAGAAGTGAGAGAGTCCCGCCGGCGAATCCTTCGGCAACTCCCTTCCGGGGAGCGCCAAGGCGCGAGCGGTGTCGCGGTTCGCTGGACGGGGCGCGCGCGCGGGCATGGAGCATCGACGACGAGGCCGGCCGGCTCTCCGCCTACGCGCTGGGACGGAACGCGATCGCCCGGGCGCGAGCGAACTGGCGGGCCGGGCTGGGCGAGGGGCATTCGGACCTGGACTTCCACACGGCCGTCCTCCGCCTCGGCCCCGTGCCGCCCGCGCGCCTCGTCGAGCTGCTGCCTCCCCCGAAGCGGCCGCAGGGGACTCCGGACTGACGGCCCGGACGGTCGGATTCCTCGAAACCGCTCCCAGGTGGCGCCGACATTTCCGGTCTCGACGAACTCGCGCTTGGACCCGGATCTCAGGACGCTAAACAGGCGGGGACGGACACGAGGCCGGCCGGACCGGAGCGGATCTGGTCTCCCGCTCAGGCGAGCTCCAGGCCCCGCATCGTCCCGGTGCTGGTCGCGAAGCGGTCCGCCTCGAGGCCCATCCGCCGGAGGATTGAGACGAAGAGGTTGGGCAGCGGGTAGTTCCGCTCGCGGTCGAAGACCAGGTGCTGGCCGTGCCGGAAGCCGCCGCCCGCGAAGAGGACGGGCAGGTTCGTGGTCACGTGGGTGTTCGCGTTCCCGAGGTTGCTCCCGTATAGGACCATCGTCCGGTCGAGGAGCGGCGCCCCGTCCTCCTTCGCCTCCTTGAGCCCGGCGAGGAGCCGGTCGAGGAGTTTCATGTGCTCGCGGTCGATGGCCTCGAGCTGGGAGAGCTTCGCCTGCGACTTCCCGTGGTGCGAGAGGTTATGGTAGCCGTCCTTGATCTCGACCCCCTCGACATCGATCGCGGGGGAGCTCACGCTGTCGAGCATGAGCGTGATGAGCCGCGTCGAATCCGTCTCGAAGGCGAGGCGGCTCATGTCGTACATGAGGCCCACCTTCCGCAGGTAGTCGCGGGGCGAGGCGGGGTCCTCGGGGGCCGTCCCGCGGGGGGCGGGCTTGGGCACGTCCTCCCACTCGCGCGCCTTCTCGAGCCGGCGCTCGAGGTCGCGCACGCCCGTGAAGTACTGCTCGAGACGCTCCCGGTCGCGCGCGCCCGCGCCGCCCTGGAGGCTCCGGGCCTGGTCGCCCACCGCGTCCATGATGCTCCGGCCCGTCTCCAGGCGCCGGATCTGGGCCTGGACCTCCTCGGGCGTGCCCTTCAGGAAGAGCCGCGCGTAGATCCGCGAGGGCCGCTCCTCGCAGGGGATGAGGACGCCCGCCGCCGTCCACGAGAGGCTCCGCTGGCCGCCCGAAACGTTCACGCCGAGCGTGAGCGAGGGGAAGCGCGTGAGGTGGCCGATGTACTGGGCCACGTACTGGTCGAGGGAGATCGTGTTCCGGAACCCGCCGTTCGAGGGATGCGGGGCGGCGGTGAGGAAGCAGTTGTCGGCCGGGTGGCCGCCGTCCACGTCGGGATGCCATACCCCGCTGAAGACCGTGAAGTCCTCCCGGTGGGACCTGAGCAGCTCGAGGTAGGGCGAGAGCGCGTAGCCGCGGCCCGCCTCCGCAGGGAAGAACTTCTCCGGGAGGAGCCCCAGGTTGTTGCAGATCGCGAGCAAGCGCCGCGGCGGCTCCGCCGTCCGCGAGGACGCGGAGACGAGCGAGTCGAGCGCCGGGAGCGCGAGCGCCACGCCGGCCCCGCGCAGGAAGCGGCGGCGGCTCAGGGGCTGCGGGTCGCGGGGCTTCGTCAAGGTCGGCCTCCTCTTTCCCTTATTTACGCCCGAAAAGCCCGCTCCGGACGATTTCCGTGACGATCGTCCGGACGCCATACCCGGACGGCCGGGCCCGGTCCAGGATCTCCTCCAGGCGCTCCCGGTCGCCGAAGCGGACGGGGGCGCCGGTCGCGTAGACCACGAGCTGCGTCGCCAAGTTCCGCGCGAGCTGCCGCTCGTCCTCGATGAGGAGGCGGCGGAGCTCGACCACGTCCCGGAACGCGCCGCCCCCCGGGAGCTCCCCGGCCGCGTCCACCGGCTGGGCCAGGTGGAACTCGAAGGGCTGGCCGTTCTTCCCGATCCCGGGCACGCGCTCCCCTCCCTCCCCGAGCGCGCGGTAGCGGTCGCGCCAGCCGCCGAAGACGTCGAAGCTCTCGAGCGCGAACCCGGCCGGGTCGATCTTCGCGTGGCAGGCCCCGCAGGCGGGCTCGTTCCGGTGCTTGTCGAGCTGCTGGCGGATCGTGACGGCGCCGCGGATGTCGGGCTCGACGGCCGGGACGCTCGGGGGCGGGGGAGGCGGCGGCTTCCCGAGGAGGCGCTCCATCACCCAGGCCCCGCGGAGGACGGGCGAGGTGGTCGTCCCGTTCGCCGAGACCTTGAGGACGCTCGCCTGCGTCATGATCCCGCCCCGCGGCCCGTCCGCGGGAAGCGGAACGCGGCGGAGGGCGACGCCCTCGACCGGGGGGAGCCCGTAGTGCGCGGCCAGGCGCTCGTTCAGCATCGCGAAGTCCGAGGCCACGACGTTCCGCGCCGGAAGGTCGCCCCGGAGGAGTTCGGCGAAGAAGAGCCGGGTCTCCGCGAGGGCCGACTCGGTGAGAAGGTCGTCCAGGTAGTAGTCGGGATAGAGCGCGGCGTCGGGCGAGGTCGCGTCGATCCGACGGAGCTCGAGCCAGTAGTCGAGGAAGGCGTCCACGAAGCGCCGAGAGCGCGGGTCCGCGAGGAGCCGGGCGGCCTGGGCCGCCAGGGCGTCGGGCTCCCGGAGCCGGCCCCGCTCCGCCGCCTCCCGGAGCTCGCGGTCCGGCTCGCTGTTCCAGAGGAAAAACGAGAGCCTCGAGGCGAGGGCGCGGTCGTCGAGCGCCCCGGGCTTCTCCTCGAGGCAGACGAACCCGGGCGAGCAGAGGACCGCCGAGGCGCCCGCGATCACGGCCTCGGAGAACGGGAGGCTCGCGGCGAGCGATTTCCGGATCACGGCCAGGAAAAGCTGCACGTCGGCCTCCGCCGCCGGCCGGCGGTAGGCCCGGGCGACGAAGCCGCGGAGGAGCCGCTCCGCGTCGGCCTCCGGGTTCTCCGACACGACCTCCGCCCCGCCCGCCGGGGTCTTCCGGAGCGGAAGGTCGCCGAAGAGGAGGCGGTGGCCCGCGGGGGGCCACTCCGCCACGATGGGGCCCTCGACCTCGAGCCAATGGTAGGCCACGCCCGGCTGGCCGTCCTTCTCGGCGAGCGGGTTCCGGTAGTTGGGCGGCCGCGAGCGGAAGAGGCGGGAGGCGTCGGGCCGGATCGTCTCGCCCTCGAGGAGGTGGACCTCGAGCTCTGCGACGACCGGTTCGGGCGTCGCGTCGAAGGCGCCCAGGCGCCGGAGCTGGCGGGGCGGGAGCTCCGAGTAGACCGTGACGGGCTCCGGCCGGCGGCCGCGGGAGACGGAGTCGAGGTCGGGAGACCACCACTTCGCGCCCTTCCCCGGCCCGAGCCAGACGGAGAAGGCCGAGAGGCGGACCTTGTAGAGTCCGGAGCGCGGGGCCTTGAAGCCGTCGAACTTGGGCTCGAGGGGCTCGTAGGCGCCGGCGGGGACGCCCATCGCCTCCTTCGCGCGCGTCGCCGGGTCGGCCTCGCCCACGGTCAGGGGAGCCTTCCCCGCGCGCACGTCGGGCTGGCCCTCGAAGCCGAGGACCGGGAAGGTGGCCCGCTCGGGGCTCCGGTTGAACTCGTTGAACGTCATCCGGCGCGCGAAGGTCCTCATGTCGCGCGTGTGGTGCCGGACGACGGCGGACTCGGGGCGCTCGACGCGGTCGGCGATCACGGAGCGGAGCGCGTAATCGGCGGCCGCCAGGTACTGGGCCATCTGGACGTGGGAGACGTCGAGGGCGTCGCCGACCTTGTTGAAGCGGTGGGCCTCGCCGTCCTCGGGAAGCATCTCCCGGACCTGGAGCCAGGGGGCTCCGAGGAGGTCGCGGAGGGTGTTCTCGTACTCGTAGCGGTTGAGCCGTCTCCAGGCGGAGCGCCCCTCGGCCTCCTCGCGGGCGCGGTCGGCGGCGGCGAGCGGCCGGGAAAGCGCCTCGAGGAAGGCGGCCTGCTCGGCCGCCTCGGGGCGCTTCCGCTTGGCGGGGGGCATCTCGCCGTCGCGGACGCGGTCGTGGACCTCGACCCAGGCGGCGAAGGCCTTCGGGTCGCGAGGCTCGAACCGGAGGGCGGAGAGGTCGAGGCCGCCCTTGGGCTCGTCGGCCCCGTGGCAGCCCAGGCAGTGCTTCTCGACGAAGGCGCGGACGGCCGCGGGGGCGTCCTGAGCGGGCCGGGCGGGCGCGGCGGCGAGGAGGGCCAGGGCGAGGAAACCGGACCTCATCCGCCGGATTCTAGCCGGATCCCCGCGCGAGGTCGATAAGGATTGACGCGGCCTCCCGAGGGCATTGAAATCAGGGATCGATGGACCGAAGGAGCTTCCTCCGCTGCGGCCTGGGGACGGCCCTCGCGGCCCCGCTCGCGCGGGCGGCGCAGGAGGGCAAGTTCGAGGACGCGGCGGCCGCGCTCGCGAAGGCCGCCGCCGAGGGCCGGGTCCGGGCCGCGGCGCTCCACGTGCGCCACCGCGGGACGGCCTTCTCCCGCTCGTTCGGGGAGGCCAAGACCGACGAGGCGATGTTCCTCCTCGCCTCGATCACCAAGACGATCACGGCGGCGGCCCTCATGACCCTCTTCGACCGGGAGAAGTTCCGGCTCGAGGACCCGGTCGCGAAGCACCTCCCGGAGTTCTCGGAAGGCCCGCGGGCCCGCATCACGGTACTCCAGATCCTGACGCACGTCTCGGGCCTTCCCGACCAGCTCCCCGAGAACGCCGCGCTCCGGAAGCGGCACGCGAAGCTCTCCGAGTTCGTCGCGGCCGCCGTCCGGACCCCCCTCCTCTTCGAGCCGGGCGCGAAGTACAGCTACTCGAGCATGGGGATCCTGCTCGCCTCCGAGATCGCCCGCCGGATCTCGGGGACGGAGTTCGCGGACTTCGTCGACGCCGCCGTCTTCCGCCCGCTCGAGATGCGGCGCTCGGCGATGGGCCTCGGACGCTTCAAGCTCGAGGAGACGATGCGCGCCCAGACCGAGAACGCCGCGCCGGAGTCGGGGGGGGGCGACCCCTCGGCCCGGGAGTGGGACTGGAACAGCCCCTACTGGCGCGCGCTCGGGGCGCCCTGGGGGACGGCGCACGGCTCCGCGCCCGACGTGGCGCGTTTCCTCGCCGAGTTCCTCCACCCCTCGGGCCGGCTCATGAAACCGGAGACCGCGCGCCTCATGGTGCGGAACCACAACCCCGAGGGCTTCGCGCCGCGGGGCCTGGGCTTCGGGGCGGGGAGCGGGGCGGGAAGCCCGGGCTGCTCCGAGCGGACCTTCGGGCACACGGGGTCGAGCGGGACGCTCGCCTGGGCCGACCCCGCGACGGACACGACCTGCGTCGTCCTCACCACGCTTCCCGCGGCTGCGGCCTCGCCGCATCCCCGGAAGCTGGCCTCGGACCTCGTGGCGAAAGCGGTCTCGTAGCCCCCGCCCTCAGCGGCCCTTCCGCGCCTCCTCGAACTCCCTCCGGAAGGCCGCCTGCTCCTCCTCGGGCAGGGCGACTGAGGCCCAGGTCACCCGCGGGCGCTCGTCGAGGAGGCGATCGAGCTCTCTCGACGCGTCCCCCTTGGGGTCCTTGAGGGCGGCCTGGATGCGGGCCTGGTCGAACAGGAAGGAGGCGTCGCGGCCCTCCTTCTCCGGGAATCCCTCCGCCCGCTCGACCGGGCCGGGCGCGCGGACCGAGAAGCGGACCCGCGCGTCCTTCAGGAACGGGAGGGCCGCCTTGAAATGCGGGTCGTCGGGATTGAGCGCGTCCCGGCCGCTGGGATCGATCTCGAGCGACCCGCCCGAGGCGCTCTTCGCATAGCGGGCGGCGAACTCGAGGCGGCGCTCGAGGACCCCGTCGCTGGGCTGGAGGAGGTGGAGCCGGACCTGGTTCACGTCCTCGAAGTAGGCGGTCACGGTCGCCGAGTCCCAGCCGTCCTTGGACGCCCGCTCGACCGGCGCCCAGGCGGCGATCCCCCGGCTGTCCTCCTTCAGGCGGGAGAGGTCGGCGAACTCCGCGACGGGATCCGACGGCGCGGCCTTCTCCTTCGAGAGGGCCCGGAGGAGGTTCCGGGCGTCCCGCTTCACGGCCAGCCGCCGCACGATCTTCCCCGACCCGTCCGGGTAGAGGACGACCTGCTGCTCGTAGTCGAGGCAGCCGGCGAGGGCGAGGAGCGGGAGGACGCGCGCGGCGCGCATGGCCGTCTACTCCTTCACGTAGTCCATGTAGCCGATCAGCATCTCGTCCCAGGTCTGCTCGCCGAAGCGGACGGTCTTCGTGGGGTCGGGGTTGGCCGGGTTCGCCGCGGAGTTGTCGTAGACGGCGGCCACCCGGATCTTCGTCCCCCGGGCCAGCTTCCGGGGCTCCCGGAAGCGGTAGAAGTACTGCCAGTTGAAGTCGTAGCGCGGGAGGTCGAGGAGGATCTCCGTCCGGCCGTCGGGGTGGACGGCCTCGTAGCGGAAGGCCTTTCCCCGGACGTGCGTGTGCGGCATGAAACCCACGATCCGGGCGTCGTGGGGGAAGACGTACTGGGCCTCCTCCCGGTGGTCCGGCGCGCCGGGCGGGATGCGGATCCCGAGGTTGGCGATGCCGCGCGTGACGACCTCGCGGGCGGGGGGCTTGTCCCAGTACTTGACGCCCACGGCCGTCCGGTCCCAGTGCTCCTTCCCCGCCGCCGTGTAGTGCATCTGGAAGACGAGCTTGGCGCCCGCGGGGATGAGCTTGCCGGTCCCCTCGGGGAACTCGGTCGGCCGCTCGCCGGGGACCATGACGCCGAAATAGCCGTCCTGGACGCCGCCGAAGGGCGGCGCCTCGTCCTGGCGGTGGCGCGGGTATTGGACGAAGACCAGGACGTGGTGGACCACCGCGCGAGCGCCGGGGCGGACCTCGATGGCGCGGACCCAGCGGTCCTCCTTGAGGCGCGTGCGGACCGTGTAGTACTTGTACGGGACCACGCCCTCGGCCGGCACGCGGACCTCGACGGGCATCTCCCAGACGTCATCCGGCTCGCCGATGGCCCAGCCGGTCCGGAAGCGCGGGAGGGTGGGGGCGTCCTTCGGGTCGCCCTCCGGGCAGCCGGCGTCCACCCAGCGGAGGATCGTCCCCCGATCGCGGTCGGGCAGGCTCCGGTCGTTGAGCCACTCCCCGTGGGCGGGGTCGGCGAACCAGGGGGGCATCCGCTTCTCCTCGACGGCGCGCCGGATCGTCCTGGCCTTCGCCTTCGCGTCGGCGTAGGAGAGGAGCGGGAACGGGCCGATCTCGCCGGCGCGGTGGCACTCCACGCAGCGGCGGAGGAGGAGGGGGGCGACGTCGCGGTGGTACGTCGTCTCCGCGCCCGGCCGCGGCGGGCCGGCGATCTCGACCAGGCAGCCGGGCGCCTCGGTGGCGGGGACCGCGACGGGACGCCCGGCCAGGACCGACTCGAGGGCGTCGACCAGGTAGTTCCGGGAGGGCTCGGACCGGGCGTAGCCGATGCCGTACTGGTCGTCGAGGGCGCCGCGGTAGCGGAGGACGTCCTTCGCATCGAGGACGAAGAGGTCGGTCGTCCGCCGCGCCCCGAGGGCGGCGGCGAGGCGTCCGTCGGCGTCGTGCAGAGCCGACTCGCTGGGCCGGTCGGCCGCGTCGCCGTGGACGACGACGAAGGCCACCCCGCGCGAGGCGTAGGAGGCGGCCAGCCGGTCGATGCGCGGGCGGTAGATCCTGGAGAGCGGGCAGGTCGCGGCGGTGAAGGCGGCGACCAGGACCTTCCCCTCTCCCGCCCGGCCGCGGAGGGCGGGCGCGTCGACCCGCCTCCCGATCCCGTGGGCCGCGGGGTCCTTCAGGACCTCCGGGGCCTGCTTCAGGTCCTGCGGGAGGGCCAGGCCGGAGGCGAGGAGGAGGAAAACCAGGCTGCGCATGGCGACGGAACCTCCTTGCCCGGGAATACCGTCCTCGCGCGGGACTGGTTTCACTTGAGGAACTGGAGGTACTCGAGGAGGTCGGCGAGCTGGGCGGGGCGGAGGCCCCGCTCGAGGCCCTCCGGCATGAGCGAGAGCTCGCTCGTCTGGCGGGCCTCGATGTCCGCCTTCCGGATCTCGTGCCGGCGGCCCTCGGCGTCCATCAGGACGAGAATCTCGGCGCTCTCCCCCTTCACCGCGCCGGCCACCACCTCGCCCGCGCGGGTCCGGACGCGCTCCTGGCCGTAGCCCTCGCGGACCTTGCGGCTGGGCCAGAGCAGGCTCTCGGCGAGCTCGGCGCGCGAGAACTGGCTCCCGATCGTGGAGAGGTCGGGCCCGACCTCGCCGCCCCGGCCGCGGACGCGGTGGCACTTCGCGCAAGCCGCGCCCTTCGGGTCCTCGAAGAGGACGCGGCCGCGCTCGACGTCGCCGCGGTTCGCGACGGCGTGCTCGAAAAAGCGCTGGGGGTCGCTTCGCGGCGGCGGGGCCGGGAGCTTGGCGGCCTGGTCGGGGTGGTCCTTCTTGAGCCGGGCCACGGCCTTCTCGCAGCGCTCGCGGAGCCCGGCGTTCGCGCCGGCCAGGCCCCAGGCGTAGGCCTCGAGCGCGCGGAGGTCGGGGACGCGGGAGAGGGCGTCGGCGGCCTCGAAGCGGGTCTCCTCCTTCGCGAAGGCGGCGACCAGGACGGGGACCGCCTCGCGCGCCGCGAGCGCGCCCAGCGCCCCGAGGGCGGCCTTCCGGCCCTCGAGGTCGCCCGACCCGGCCAGCGCGACGAGCGGCCCGACGAGCCTCAGGCGCTCGGCGGCCTTCGCGGCCGCGGCGGCCAGGGCGGGGTCGGAAAGCGCGGTCTCGACGAGGCCGGCGGAGGCGGCGTCCCCGAAGGCGCCCGCCGTCTCGAGGATCGCGCGCCGCACCCCCGCGTCCTTCTCCTCCGCGAAGCGCGCGCGGAGGCGGGGGAGCGAGTCCCGGTCCTCGGCCCGGCGGAGGGCCTCGACCGCGGCGCGGCGGACCTCGGCCGAGGGAGCCTCCAGGGCTCCGCGGAGCGCCTCGAGCGCGCGGAGCGTCCCCTCCCAGTCGACGGTCGGGCGCGGCCGGGGGCCGAGCGCCGGGTGGTACGGGCTCGACCACCACGAGCCGTCCCAGGGCGGGTCCTTGCGGAGGAGGCCCGAGAGGATCTCGACCGAGAGCGCGTCGGCGAGGTCGCCGGCGAGCGCGTCGACGACGGCCTTCGAGGTGGCCCCGCGAAGGGCGAGGAGCGTCCCCTCGCGGACCCGCGGGTCCGGGTCGCGGAGGCCCACGAGCGTCGCCTCCCAGGCCCCGATCCGGTGGAGGGCGGTCCAGGCCGCGTAGCGGGCGACGGCGTCTTCGTCCTTGAGGGCGGATCGGAGGAGGGGGACGTGGGCGGGGTCGCCGGAGCGGCCGAGCGCGATCGCGGCCTCGAGGCGGACGGCGGGGTCGGGATGCGCGAGGGCGGCCGGGGAGGCCGTCCTGCGGAGGCCGAGCGCGCGGACGGCGTGGCGGGCGAGGACGGGCGAAGGATCGGACGCGGCGGCGGCGGGAAGCGCGCCCTGCGCGTGGAGAGCCCAGAGGGCGTGGACGCGGGCCCGCTCGGGAGCGGCGCGGTCGGCCAGGAGGGCGGCGAGGGGGTCCCTCGCCTTCCGGTCGACGAGCCGGCGCTGGGCGGTGAGCCGGACGCTCCAGGCCGGATGGGAGAGGGCGCGGACGAGCTCGTCGTCGCCCGCCTCGAAGGGCCGGCCGGAGGCGGCGGGGACCCACCACGCCGGGCGCAAGGCGGCGGCGCCGGGAGCCGTCACCTTGAGAAGGCGGCCCACGACGACCTTCTTCTTCGTGTCGGGGTGGTTCCAGTCGCAGACGTAGAGCGAGCGGCCGTCGGGGGAGAGGGCGATGCCGACCGGGCGGAAGTTGTCGTTCCCCGGTCCGTTCGTGACGAACTCCTCGCGCGAGACGAGGGCGTAGGTCGCGCCTTCCCGCCGGACCTGGACGCGGGCGACCGAGCGCTTGCCGAAGTCCGCGAGGATCAGGCTGCCCTTCCAGCCTTCCGGCCAGGCGTCCTCCTCGTAGCAGAGGGCGCCGGTGGCGGCGCCGCCGCCGAAGTCGGCCATCATCCAGAGCGTCCAGGGCCGGCGCGGGTGGAAGTCCCAGGGATAGCCGTAGAAGCCGCCCTCGACCATGTGGGTGAGGCGGCCCATCCAGTGGTGCTCGTCGGTGTTGTCGTACGTGAAGAGGTCGCCCTCGGCGTTCAGGGCGACGTCGAGGATGTTCCGGACGCCGCCCGCGACGACCTCGAGGCCCGTGGCGTCGGGGCCCATCCGCAGGATGCCGCCGCCGCGGAGTTCGGCCTTAGAGCCGTCGGTCCCGACGGCCCCGAAGAGCCCCTTGTCGCCCACGGCCAGGTGGAAGAGGCCGTCGAGGCCGAGCCTGAAGTTGGCGGGGACGTGGTCGTTCCAGTCGCGGTCCCAGGGTTTCGGGAGGGTCTGGCGGATGAGGTCGGTCCGGTCGAGGCCGGCGCCGCCGCCGTCGTCGCGGAAGCGGGTGTACTTCGGGTTGTGCAGGACGTAGAGGCTGCCTTCCAGGTACTGCATCCCGAAGACGGCGTGGAGCTTCTCGGCGTAGACGGTCGTCCGGCCGTCCGGGTGGAGGCAGAGGATGCGGCCGAGGGCGGCGTGGGCCGGAGCCGAGATGTCCATGGGGTCCTCGGCCACGAAGACGCGGCCGTCGGGGGCGCAGGCGACGACGCTCGGGTGCCGCAGCTCGGGGGCGCGGGCGACGACCTCGATCGTCCAGCCGTCCGGGACGCGGGGCAGATCCTGGGCGAGGAGGCAGGCGAGGGCGAGGATCACCGCAGTCTCCCGAGACGGCTCAAGCGAGCTCGCAAAGACGCCGGCACGTAAGGAGATCCGGTGATGTCGTAGGATCCGGTGATGGCGTAGGATTGGAGGATGGAATGGGAGGGGCCATAGGGAAGCCGGTCGGACCCCGGTTCCCCCGGATTCGGAAGAAACCCCATCACCGGATCTTGCCGCATCCCCGGATCCCCCTGCGAACGGGCCTACTCGTGATTAGTGTACCTCCGGGCGGGCCTCCGTTTCACGGGGGTCCCCGGGGACTATCCCCCCGAGATCGCCTGGAGGATGCGGATCTCGTCGCCGTCGCGAAGGCGCCGGCCGAGGCCGCCCGACTCGCGGGTGCTGACCCCGTTGTGGACGCAGAGGACGTGGGTGCGGAAGGCCCCGGTGTCCTCGCAGAGGTGGTGGCGGAGGACGGGGATCCGGGCGTAGGCCGACTCCAGGGCCTCGGCCACGGTCGCGCCCCGGACGCGGAGGACTTCCTCGCCCAGGACCTCGGCCAGCATCCGGGGGAGGACGAGCGTGACCTCGGGCGCGCCGGCCATGTCAGACCACGGCCGCGCTCACGGAGAGGATCGGCGGGAGGTGCTCGGCGATCGGGCGCCACGAGGCGCCCCGGTCGGACGAGTGGAAGAGCTGGCCGCCGCCCGTCCCCACGTAGACGCCGCAGGGGTCGAGCGTGTCGTTCGACATTCCCTCGCGGAGCACGCTCAGGTACGCGCCCTCGGAGGGAAGGCCGTCGGCGAGCTCGTCCCAGGAAGGCTTGCCGTTCGAGCCCCGGAGCCGGTAGACGCGGAACTTGCCCGCCGTGGCGCGGTACATGCCCTCCTGGGGATCGAGGGGCGTCACGAAGCAGGTGCCGGAGTCCCCGGGATCGAGCGCCAGGCCGAACCCGAACTCCCACGGCAGCCCGGCGTCGATCCGTTCCCAGGTGGCCGCGTGGTCGGCCGAGCGGTAGACCCCGACGTGGTTCTGCTGGTAGAGCCGCCCGGGCTCTCCCGGATGGAGGAGGAGCTTGTGCACTCAGGTCCCGACGCCGCCGTCGCCGATCAGTTTCCCCTCGAAGCTCGTGATCCCGCGGTTGGCGGGCTTCCAGGACTTTCCGTCGTCGTCGCTCCGGAAGACGCCCGCGGAGGAGATCCCGACGTACATCCGCTTCTTGTCGCGGGGGTCGAGCTGGATCGAGTGGAGGCAGAGGCCCCCCGCGCCCGGCGTCCAGGTCTTCCGCGAAGGATGCTTCGAGAGCCCCTTCACCTCCGCCCACGTCTTTCCGTCGTCTTCGCTCCGGAAGAGGGCGGCCGGGGCGGTCCCCGCGTAAAGGACGCCCTTCTCGCCGGCGCGGCCGGGCTCCACGTGCCAGATCCGCGGCTCCGAGGGGAGCTTGAACTTCCGGATGAACTTGAGCTGACCGGGGAGGAGCTTGGGGGGAATGGGCGGCTTCTTGGCCGCGTCGAGCTTCATCGAGGCGAGGTCGCCGCTCGCGGTCGTGACCGAGAACGTGCCGCTCAGGACCGCCGCGTGGACGCGGGGCGTCCCCCGCGCATCGACCACGGCGTGGTAGACCTGCCAGCCCTTGAGGTGAGGACCGCCGAGCCTCCACGACGCGCGCTTCCGGTCCGACTCGAGGACGAAGAGCCCGCGCTTCGTCCCGGCTAGGACAACCACCCTGTCTCCCATGGCGTCCTCCCAACGGTCGAGCTTCCCAGTCTATCCTCCCCGAGACCCGCGGAGTATCGAGAAACGGGGATATAGAATGAGCCCCGGGAGGCTCACGATGACGCGACGCTCGAAGGTGACGACGCCCGCGGAGCGCGAGATCCGGATCGAGCGCGAGTTCGACGCCCCGCGAGAGCGCGTGTGGCGGGCGTACACGCATCCGGAGGACGTGGCCCGGTGGTGGGGCCGCGGAAACCGGCTCGTCGTCGAGCGCCTCGAGGTCCGGACGGGCGGTCGCTGGCGCTTCGTCGAGCACGCGCCCGACGGCGTCCACGGCTTCGAGGGGCGCTTCCGGGAGGTCGCGCCCCCCGAGCGCCTTGCGCTGACCTTCGAGTGGGACGGCATGCCCGGCTACGTGTCGGTGACCACCGCCCTCTTCGAGGACTTGGGCGGCGGCCGGACGCGGGTCGTCTCGACCGTTCTCTTCCACACGCGGGAGGAGCGGGACGGCATGATGAGCGGCGGCATGGCCGAGGGCCTCGAGCAGAGCTACGCCGCGCTCGACCGGCTCCTGGCCGGGACCGCTTAGTGCTCGCGGTCTCAAGTGCGTATCGGAATTGCTCGCACAGTTTCCAGTTACCAGTTCCCAGAAGTCGAACGCGCGCGCTCTGCTGGAAACTGGAAACTGGGAACCGGGAACTGTGCCG
>Ga0187893_10004192_pt1 | contig 27871 bp, 23 predicted proteins | sample MA1701074metaG_FD_139574 | JGI IMG/M metagenome (GOLD analysis project Ga0187893, IMG submission 139574) | White microbial mat communities from a basaltic lava cave in the Kipuka Kanohina Cave System on the Island of Hawaii, USA - MA170107-4 metaG ... | reverse complement strand
TCGGGGCCCCCGGGCGCAGCGGAGGACCGAGGGGTGCCCCGGGTTTCCCGGGGTGCCCCGAGCGGTGGGGGGGCATGGGAGGCCCTGTCGGGGCCCCCCATATCAATAGGAATCACCCGTGTCGTGTTGATGCGCAGCCAGCTTTCCCCGCGCGGCGCTTCCTACACGGAGCTGGTGGCGTTTCCGCTGGCACCGCGCCGCTGATCGGCAAGCCCCGCTTCCGCCTGCGCCAACCAGAACGGCATGTCCATCTCGCGGTACATCGCGGCCGCCGCGGTGAGGTGCGAGCTGGCTTTCTCGGCATGGTTGGCGCGCCGGTACAGCGTACCGAGGTTCAGGTGACAGTGGGCGATCAGCGGTCGCATCCCGAGCTCGGTGGCCAGCGCCATCGCCCGGTCGGTGTGAGTCATGGCTTCCTCGTCACGCGAGGGCTGATGCAGAGCCGCCACCTGGCCGAGCAAGTAGACGGCCCATGCTTCGTTGCCCCTCTCGCCGTGTTGGTCTGCTACCGCGAGCGCCCGCGTCGCGTTTCGCTCCGCCTTCTCCGGGCTGCTGGTGAGCTGGGCTTCAGCGAGTTGCGTGAGGACCATGGCGTGCCCATACAGGACACGATTGGCCTCTCCTTCGGTGACGGCGCGTTCGAGCAGGGAGAGGCCATCCCCGGGACGACCCCTCAAGGTGTACACCGTGCCGAGGGCCGCCAGCACCCGAGGGTGGTAGATGGCAAAGCGACTCCGCTCCGAAAGCGACGTCGCCCGTTCCAGGAGCGGCAGCGCCGCCTCGAAGTGGCCGCGCATGCAGTGAATGCGGCCGAGCGTGTAGTTTGCCCAGACTTGGGCCTGCGGATCCGCCGCCTTGTCGGCGAGCTGGATGGCTGACTCGGCCCAGGTCGCCGCCTGGCCGAACTGTCCGATCGAAGCCAGGCAGAGGGCCAGCCATGTTCGCGATCCGACCGGCGGGAGTAAGGTCCCTGAGCCGAACCGCGTGTTGGTCGGCGTCAGCGCGAGCGCATCGACGGCAGCGCGCGCCCGCTCGATGCCTCGCTGGTAGGCGCCGACGGCAAAGTATTCGCGCGCCACTCCCACGCTGGTCCAGATCTGAAGGGCGGGATCGGCGACCCGGGCGGCCAGGGAGAGCGCGCGCTCGCCCGCCTCGATCGACCCGTGATGGTCGGCCTCGGACCCGAGCAGGTACGCCAACCCGGTGCACACGCGAGCGACGCGATGATCATCACCGAGGGCGGCGGCTAGCTTCTCCGCGTCCCGATAGGCGTCCATGGCGCGATCGAGGAGGCCGGCGGCGTAGAGCGATCGCGCAAGCTCGAAATGCAGGTCGGCGGCCTGCTGGCGTCGCTCGAGATCCTCGGGAAGCCGACGGAGGGCAGCGAGGGCTTGCTCGTAGCACGCCACCGCATCCGGGTAGGCAATGCGGGTGGAGGCCGCGGTGCCCGCGCGCCTGAAAAAGGCTACCGCCCGGTCCCAGACCTCGGCCCGAAGCGCATGATAGGCGAGCTTGTCGAGGTGCTCGTCGAGCCGATCCGGGTGGAGGCGTTCGATCGCGTCTACCACGCGCGCGTGCAAGGTCCGGCGGCGTTCGTGGAGCAGGCTGCCGTAGGCCACGTCGTGGGTGAGGGCATGCTTGAAGCTGTACTCGAGGTCCGGAAAGAGCCGTGTCTCGTAGAGAAATTCCGCGCTCTGCAGACGGTGCAGGGCGCGGCGGATTTCGCCGGGACCCGTGTCGGCCAGGGCTGCCAGCACGCGGAACGGCACGTCCTTCCCAATGACGGCTGCGGACTGGAGCAGGCGTTTGTCCTCGGGCGGGAGGAGGTCGATGCGCGCGGCCAGCACCGCCTGCACCGTGGGCGGCACCTGAATCTCGTCGATCGGTTTGGCCAGCCGGTACGCACCCCGCCGACCCTCCAGCACCCCCGTCTCGGTCAAGGCTCGCACGCTTTCCTCCAGAAAGAACGGATTGCCTTCGGTCCGGTCGATGAGCAGGGCCTTGAGCGGCGCGAGGCCGGGATCGTCGCCCATCATGTCGTGCAGGAGCGTTTCTGCCGTCTCGGGGGGCAATGGGTCGAGGTGGAGCTGCGTGTAGTAGGTTTTGGTCCCCCAACTGTGCTGGTATTCCGGCCGGTAGTTGACGAGGAGCAGCAGGTGCGCGGCCGGGAGGCTCTCGACCAGGCTGTCGAGGACGGCCTGGGCCTGGGCGTCAATCCAGTGCAGATCCTCGCAGACCACGATCACCGGCTGTACATGGCTCTCGCGCAGCAGAAGACGCTTGACCGCGTCCAGGGAGCGCTGACGGCGGCGCAAGGGATCGAGTCCCATCCAGGTTGGATCATCGACGGGAACGTCGAGCAGGGCGAGCAACGGGGCGAGCAGAGATTCGAGAGTCCGGTCGAGCGCCAGAAGCCTTCCAATGACCTTCTCCCGGGTCTTGCGCGCGTCGTCGGCCGTCTCGAGGTGGAAGTAGGCGCGGAGCAGGTCGATAACCGGCAGATAGGGCGTGGCCTTGCCGTAGGAGACAGCCCCGCTCTGTAAGATTAGGCAACCGTGGGGGTAGTGCGAATGGGTGAACTCCCAGATGAGCCGGGACTTTCCCACCCCGGCTTCGCCAACCGGCGCGACCACTTGACCATGTCCGGCCCGAGCCTGTTCGAGCGCCTGCGCCAGCACCGCCAGCTCCATCTGGCGACCGACGAACCGCGTGAGTCCGCGGAGGGCCGCCGCCTCGAAGCGGCGTCGCGCCAACCCACCCCCTGTCAGCTCGAACACCTCGACAGGGTTGGACAGGCCCTTGACGGGGACCAGCCCCAGTGACTTCACCTGCACATAGCCCTCGGCCAGCCTCAGCGTGTCCGCGGCCAGCAAGCTCGCGCCGGGCCGGGCCAGCTGCTCCAGGCGTGCCGCCAGGTGCGTCGTCTGGCCCACGGCGGTGTAGTCCATGCGCAGGTCACCGCCGATGGAGCCCACCACGACCTCACCCGAGTTGAGTCCGACGCGGATCTGGACGTCCACGCCACGCGTGCGGCGAAGCTCCGCGGCGTGGTTCCCCACCGCCTCCTGCATCCGAAGGGCCGCATAGCAGGCCCGAATGGCGTGGTCCTCGTGGGCGATCGGCGCGCCGAAGAGCGCCATGATGCCGTCCCCCATGACCTGGTTGACCGTGCCCTCGTAACGATGGACCGCTTCCATCATCAGTTCGAGCACCGGCTCGAGGATCGTGCGCGCTTCCTCGGGATCACGGTCGGCGAGCAGCTCCAACGAGCCCTTCATATCCGCGAAGAGGATGGTCACCAGCTTGCGCTCGCCCTCCAGGGCGTCCTTGAGGGTCAGGATGCGCTCGGCCAGATGCCTCGGGGTGTAGGCTTCCGGCGAGGTGAACTTACCGGCGGCCGCGGGCGCGGGGGCGGTCCCGACGGGCTGGCCGCACTCGTTGCAGAACTTGGCACCCTCCGGCAGCTCGCTCCCGCACGCGGCGCAGACGCGGAGCAGCTTGCTGCCGCACTCCAGGCAGAAGTTCGACCCGGATGGGTTGTCGCGTCGGCACCGTGGACACTGCATCCCTGGGCCTCCAGCCACGATTCTACCTGTCTCCGATCGTCGACATTGACCCGCTTCGCGGGGCACCCCTAGAATGGCGTCGACGCTCGAGAGCCGCGAGGGCCATCGACCGAAGGAGACGAGCATGGCGGAGACCAAGAACGATCGACGACAGGCGCTGGACCTCGCGATTGCCCAGATCGAGCGGCAATTCGGCAAGGGCTCGGTCATGCGACTCGGGGCGGGGGGCGCTCTGGAGGAGGTGGCCGTCATTCCTACCGGCGCCCTGTCACTCGACGCGGCCCTGGGCGTGGGCGGCCTCCCCCGCGGGCGCGTGTGCGAGATCTACGGACCGGAGTCGTCGGGCAAGACCACCTTGGCTCTGCACGTGGTCGCCGAAGCGCAGGGGCTCGGTGGCATCGCCGCCTTCATCGACGCCGAGCACGCGCTCGATCCGATATATGCCAAGAAGCTCGGGGTCAACATCGACGAGCTGCTGATCTCCCAGCCCGACACTGGAGAGCAGGCGCTGGAAATCACCGAGACCTTGGTGCGCTCGAATGCGGTGGACGTCATTGTGATCGATTCGGTGGCGGCCCTCGTCCCCCGGGCCGAGCTCGACGGCGACATGGGCGACTCCCTGCCGGGCCTGCAGGCGCGCCTGATGTCGCAGGCCCTCCGCAAGCTGACGGCAGCCATCTCTCGCTCGGGCGCGGTGGTGATCTTCATCAACCAGATCCGCGAGAAGATCGGCGTTATGTTTGGGTGCTTCTCTTATGGCACCCGAGTCACCCTGGCCGATGGGAGCCAGGAGAAGATCGGCAAGATTGTTAACCAGCGCCTGCCGGTCGATGTCCTCTCCTGGGATCCGGCCAGCGGACGCATCGAGCCGCGGCGCGTGGTGAACTGGTTCGACAACGGCCGCGCCCATCACTTCCTGCAGTTCGCCGTGGAAGGAGGGCGATCAGGATTCCGCCATCTTGGGGTGACCGAAAACCACGTCATCTTCACGCCGAGCGGCCCCGTCCGGGCGGGCGATCTTCAGATCGGCCATGAGGTGCTGCTGAGCGTCGAGGACTACCGGCTGACCGCTGATCAGCTCCAGGTGGTTCTGGGCGGCGGCCTCGGTGACGGCTCACTTCGGCGCACGGGCGCCCACAGCGCACTCTTCCGGGTGGGCCACGGTGAAGCTCAGAAGGACTATCTCCAGTGGAAGCACGCAATGCTTGAGCCCTTCTCGCGCGCGATCGGACGGATGGGGCGGGGGTTTGGATTCGAGACGCTGGCCGTGGCTGCGTTCCTGGATGTGTGGCGCGAGCTGTATGAAGAGGGACGCCGGACCGTCTCGGCAGGTGCGCTGGCCCGCCTCGATGCCCGTGGGCTCGCCGTGTGGTACGCAGACGACGGTTCCTTTGCGGGCTCGCATGCCCGCTGGGGGAAGGGAAAAGCGGTCCTCTACAACAAGTCACTGCCACCCTCGGCGCGGCTCTTGGTCGTTGACGCGATCGAGCGGCTGGGTCTCGGCCGACCGCGCGACGACGGCCGAGGCTTCTGGTTCACTGCCGAGCAGACCGCCCGTCTGCACGCGCTCGTCGCGCCCTATGTCCATTCTTCTGTTGATTACAAGCTGCACCAGAGCCAGCGAGGCCGCTTTGCCTGGTATCCGCCTGCGGAACCGGCTGATTTCGCGAGCCGGCGTTTCCTCCGGACGATCCCCGCGCGAATCGCGAAGCGGTATGTCAAACCGCCCACGCGCAGCATGCATCGCTTCGATCTCGAGGTCGAAGGACATCACACCTATCTTGCCGACGGGATCGTCGTCCACAACTCGCCCGAGACGACGCCAGGGGGGCGCGCGTTGAAGTTCTACTCCTCGGTACGCCTGGACATCCGGCGCATGGATGCCATCAAGCAGGGGACGGAGTCGGTAGGCGTGCACACCAAGGTCAAGGTGGTGAAGAACAAGCTGGCGCCGCCCTTCCGCGAAGCCGAGTTCGACGTGATCTACGGCGAGGGCATCTCCAAGGCGGGTACCGTTCTCGACGCCGGGGTGGAGCAGGGCCTCGTGGAGAAATCCGGCACCTGGTACACGTACAAGAACGAGCGCATAGGGCAAGGGCGCGAGAACGCCAAGAAGTGGTTGCAGGAGAATGCCAGCGCCCTGACCGACCTGGAAGCAAAGGTTCGCGACGCGCTCGGACTGCGCCCGGCGGTAGCCAAGTGACCACATGAGATGGGGGCCCCGACACGGCCCCCAAACCCCCTGACGTTCGGAGCGCCGCGGGGAACCCGTGGCGCTCCTCTCCGATCCGGCCATCGTCGATCGTAAGCAGCAGCTCGACGCGCGGGCCGCTCGCTTGGCGGCGGCCGACCTGCTGTCGCGCCGAGCGTGGACGTGCGCGGAGCTGTCCACGCGGCTCCGCCGCCGCGGCGCTCCACCGGAGGTGGCCGCCGAGGTGGTGGCCGATCTCACCGTGCGCGGATACCTGGACGACGCCCGCTTCGCTCGCCAGTGGGTGGAGACACGGTCGGCGCGCGGCTACGGACCGGCCCGTCTCGCCGCCGAGTTGCGCGCGCGCGGGGTAACGGTGGCTCTGGTGCGCGTCGCTCTCGCCAGCCGTGAGCCGGTCGCCGAGCTGGAGCGGGCGCGGGAGGTGGCCCGCCGCCGGCTTCCCGCACTTCGTCGCGCCCATCCTGATCGCGCGGCTGCACGGCTCCGGGATCATCTCCTGCGGCGTGGCTTCGAGGCCGCCATGGTCGCGCGGGTGGTGCGGGAGCTGTTGGGGGTGGCGGACGAGGTGTGATGGAGCTGACCTTGGCGCGCCTACGCATCCGCGAGTGGCGGCTTGCGGACTGGCCGGCCGCCCACGAGTACGCGTCGGATCTTGAGGTGGTGCGTTACCTCGACTGGGGGCCGAACAGCGAGGCAGAGACGCGCGCGTTCATTCGGGAGACGATGCGCACGCGGCGGAAGAGGCCGCGGACGCGCTACGACCTGGCAGTGGCGTTGCGGAGCAGCGATCGCGCTATCGGCGGCGCCCGCCTCTGGATCGAATCCATCCAGCACCGCGAAGGCTCGATCGGGTACACGCTTGCCCGGGCCAGCTGGGGACAGGGCTACGCCAGCGAGGTGGCCGCCGGTCTCTTGCGCTTCGGGTTCGAAACGCTCGGCCTGCACCGAATCCACGCGATCGTGGAGCCCGAGAACGTCGCCTCGACCCGTGTGCTGGAAAGGGTGGGAATGCGGCGCGAGGGACATCTGCGCGACCATCGGTACGCCAAGGGGCGCTGGCGTGACTCGCTGCTCTACGCAATCGTGAAGGGCGAAAACCGGATGTTACAATAATCATCCCATGACCGGTGATGCCCTCCGGGAGGCCTTTCTGCGCTACTTCGAGCGCCAAGGGCACACCCGTGTCCCCTCCTCGCCCCTGGTGCCGATAGGCGACCAGACCCTGCTCTTCACCAACGCGGGCATGGTGCAGTTCAAGGGGGTCTTCCTTGGCGAGGAGCGCCGCGACTACGTCCGGGCCACGAGCAGCCAGAAGTGCGTGCGGGCGGGGGGCAAACATAACGATCTCGAAAACGTGGGGCGGACGGCGCGCCATCATACCTTCTTCGAGATGCTTGGCAACTTCTCTTTCGGCGACTACTTCAAGGCCGACGCCATCGCCTTCGCCTGGGAGTTCCTCACCAAGGACCTCGGCCTCGACCGCGCACGCCTCAAGGCCACCGTGTTCACGGACGACGACGACGCCTTCGACCTCTGGCGCCGGGTCGCTGCGCTCCCCGACGAGCGCATCCTCCGCCTCGGCGAGAAGGACAATTTCTGGGCCATGGGGGATACAGGGCCCTGCGGTCCCTGCTCGGAGGTCCACTTCCACCAGGGCGACGACCTGCCCTGCGCCGAGGTGGCGGCAGGCCGTCCGTGTCTCGGACCCGCCTGCGAATGCGACCGCTGGCTCGAGGTCTGGAACCTGGTTTTCATGCAGTTCAACCGCGATGCGAGCGGCGCCATGACCCCGCTGCCGCGCCCGTCGATCGACACCGGCATGGGGCTGGAGCGGATCGCCGCCGTCGTCCAGGGCAAGCGCTCCAACTACGACACCGATCTGCTCGCCCCGCTCCTTGCTCGCGCCTCAAGGCTGTCCGGCAAACCGTACGGGACCCGCGAGGACGACGACGTCTCCATGCGCGTCATCACGGATCACGCGCGGACCACGGCCTTTCTCATCGGCGACGGCGTGGTCCCGTCCAACGAGTGGCGCGGCTACGTGCTCCGCCGCATCATGCGGCGGGCCATGCGCCATGGGCGGATGCTCGGCCTCACCGAGCCGTTCCTGTGGCGGTCAGTCGCCTGGGTGGGGGAGGTCATGGGTGGCGCCTATCCGGAACTGGTGACCGATCAGGCGCGGATCGAGGAGGTCGTCCGCCAGGAAGAGGAGCGCTTCGCGGAGACGCTGGACAACGGGTTGCGCCGCATCGAGGAATGGGTGCGCGGCCAGGGGACGGTGGGTCCGCGGCCCCGCGTGGCCGACGGCCGCTTCCTCTTCACCCTGTACGATACCTATGGGTTCCCCCGGGACCTCGCCGAGGAGATCCTGGCCGATCAGGGTTGGACGGTGACGGCCGAGACCGAAGCGGTGTGGGACGAGGAGATGCGGGCACAGCGCGAGCGGGCCCGCGCCGGGGCTACCTTCGGAGCGGACGACCACGACCGGGAGGGCGCCGGTCTCTTCCAGCGCCTCGCCGACGAGCTGCCGCCGGTTGCCTTCGTGGGCTACGACACGCTCACCGCACCCGCGCGGATCCTGGCCATGGTGGCCGGGACCGAGCGGGTGCGTGAGGCGGCAGCCGGAGCCGAGGTCGAGGTCATCCTCGATCGCACTCCTGCGTATGCCGAGTCGGGCGGACAGGTGGGGGACACCGGCACCATCGCCGGCCGCGAGGGGCGCGGGGAGATCCTCGACACCTACTATCGCGGAACGAAACTCATCGTGCACCGCGTGCGCGTCCATGGCGGCGGGTTGCGGGAGGGTGAGGAGGTGGCGGTCAGTGTCGAGTCGCCGCGTCGGCTGGGTCTGCGCCAGCATCACACCGGCACTCACCTGCTGCACGCTGCCCTGCGTCGCGTGCTCGGGTCTCACGTGGCGCAGGCAGGATCGCTGGTGGCGTCCGATCACCTGCGATTCGACTTCTCGCACGGCAGCGGTGTCAAGATGGGCGAGATCGCGCAGATCTCGGACCTCGTGAACGAACAGGTCCAGGCCAACGTGCCCGTCACCAACCAGGAAATGCCGCTCACGGAGGCTCTGGCGGCGGGCGCCATGGCTCTGTTCGGCGAGAAGTACGGAGATCGCGTGCGGGTGGTGAAGATCGGCGACTTCTCCACCGAGCTGTGCGGCGGAACCCACCTCGAGCAGACGGGCCAGCTCGGGTTCTTCAAGGTGACCGAAGAGGGCGCGGTGGCCGCCGGCGTCCGCAGGCTTGAGGCCGTGGCGGGCACGGCCGCGACCGAGGTGGTCGCTCGCCAGGATCGCGTCCTGCGCGAGATCGGCGACGTCCTGCGCGTCGCTCCGGCCGAGGCGCCGGCGCGTCTGCGCAAGCTGCTCGATGAGCAGCGTGTGCTGGAGAGGCAGATCCAGGCGCTCGAGGGGCGCTTGGCACGGGCCAAGGCCGACGACCTCGTTTCCGGCGCGCGCACGATCAACGGCGTGGCCGTGGTCGCCGGACGCCTGGACGGCCTCGACACCGATGCCTTGCGGGGCGTGGTCGATACCGTCCGCGACCGACTCGGATCCGGGGTCGTGTGCGTGGGCAGCGCGGTAGACGGCAAGGTGAACATCGTCGCCGCCGTCACCAAGGATCTCACCAAGCGCCTGCAGGCGGGCAAGATCGTCCAGGAAGTGGCCAAGGTCGTGGACGGGGGTGGGGGTGGCCGACCGGACCTCGCCCAAGCTGGCGGCAAGGATCCCGCGAAGCTCGACCAGGCGCTGGACCTCGTCTACCAGATCGTCGGTCGAACCTCGTCCTGAGTCGGCGTCGGTGACGTCGAAGATCGATGAGATCGTCGCGGCGACCTTGCCGCTGCTGACGCGAGCCGATCCGGACGCGGCCGCTTTTCTCTATCTCGGCGGTCCCGACGAGCCGGAGCTTCGCCTCTGCGGCGTCAGTGGGTTTGTCCGTCCCGAGGATTTGCGAGAGCAGGTGTCCGTCGACGAGGCCCCCCTCGTAGCCGCGGCAACGTCCTCCGCGAGCATGCTCCCGGCGGGGGACGGCCACGCCTTGTTCCGATCGCCGGCCGCCGCCGCGTGGATCCGCCATCTCGCCTGCGCGCCCGTGAGTGGCGGCGCCGTCGAGCGAGGACTGCTCGTGCTCGCGCGCCGCAGCGTTCATGAGCTCGGTTCCGCCGACTATGCGCTGCTGACGGTGGCGGCCGCGCTCGTGGGGAGCTTGCTCGAGCGCGGTCGTTTGGCGGACATGCTCGGGCGGGCGAAGGAGCAGCTCGTCGACGCGAGCCGGTTCGTGGCCGTCGGCCAGCTCGTACCCGGCATCGCCCACGAGGTCAACAATCCGCTCACCACCGTGTTGGGACACACCCAGCTGCTGCTGACGCGGTCGGATCTCAGCGAGCATCTCCGCCAGCGACTGCAGCTCGTGGCCACCGAGGGCGCACGAGCGGCGCGCCTCATCCAGGGGCTTCTCGCCTTCGCCCGGGTCGGGCCGGCCGATCGCCGGTCGTGTTCACTGGCGGACCAGGCCCGCCGTGTCCTCGAGCTGAAGGCCCACCAGCTTTATCAGGATCGCGTGCGCGTCGTCACCGAGTTCGGTGACGTTCCGGCCGTGCATGCCGACGAACGGGAGCTTCAGCATGCGCTGCTGGCTCTCGTGCACCGGGCCCATCAGGCCATGCGGGAACGGTCGGAGGATCGCGTGCTGACCGTGCGGACCGGGGCGGACGGGCGACAGGTTTGGGTGGACGTGCTCGATACGGGGCCCGCCATCCTCCTCGAGTTGCTCGACCGGCTCGCCGATCCGCTCGCGAGCGCAACGACCCACGGATCCAGTCTGGCGCTCGCTCATCGGATCGTCACTGACCACGGAGGCCAGCTCCGCGGCGGCCTGCGTCTCGACGGGGGAACCGCCTTCTCCATCGTGCTGCCCGTCGAGGCACCCGCCGGGAGGTGATGGGCTTCAGCCGACGTCCCGTCCTGCTCGCCCTGGCCGCGGTCCTGCTCGCGGGGGGGTGTACCGGCGTCGGCGCCTCCAAGCCTGGCGCGCCCCCGCATCACCGCGAGCGCGGCTTCGCGAACCAGAGCCCGAGCTACGTCCGACCCGGCTTCTGGACGCGCTGGTCCTTCTTCGCCTCACGCGTGTGGTCCTCGACCTTCGCGCCCCGCCGGGCGACCGTCCCGGTCGAGGCCACCAGCATCACGGCGCTCCGAGCCAACGTGAAGGGGCCGACGGTGACCTGGGTCGGCCACTCCACCCTGCTCGTCCAGCTCGATGGCGTGAACCTTCTCACGGATCCCCAGTGGTCCGAGCGGGCCAGCCCAGTCGGCTTCGCCGGGCCGAGACGCCTCGTTCCCCCCGGAATTCCCTTCGAGGCGCTGCCACCGATCCACGTGGTCGTCATCTCTCACGACCACTTCGACCACCTCGATCGGCCCACCGTCGAGCGGCTGGCGGCCGCCCACCGGCCCCGGTTCTTGGTGCCCCTCGGCATGAAGGCGTGGTTCCTGGACAAGGGAATCACCGAGGTCGAGGAGCTGGACTGGTGGGAAAGCCGCGTGGAGCGCGGCCTGACCGTGACCTGCGTCCCGGTCCAACACTGGAGCCAGCGTACTCCGTGGGACCTCAACCGTCGCCTGTGGGCGGGCTGGTCGGTGGCCGGTGACAACCGGCGCTTCTTCTTCGCCGGTGATACCGCCCACTACGAGGTCTTCAAGGAGATCGGCGAGCGGCTCGGACCCTTCGACCTCGCTGCAGTGGCCATCGGCGCCTATCTCCCCCAGCGCCTCATGAAGTCGAGCCACACGACCCCGGAGGAGTCGCTGCGCATCTTCACTGACGTGAGAGGCGTGCGGTTCGTGGCCATTCACTGGGGCACGTTCGACCTCGGTGACGAGCCGATCGAGGAGCCTCCCCGTCGGCTCATGGCGGCGGCCCAACAACTGGGGTTGAACGGCGACACGGTGTGGGTCCTGAAGCACGGCGAGACGCGCCGCTGGTAGGGGGTGCGTCGGGAGGCGGGCGGGACTACTAGCGGCGCCCGAGCCCGACGAGCGGGATGCCCAGCGAGACGACGAACGCAGCGCCACTCCCGAGGGCGACCCAGCGCAGGGTCGTCTGGTAGCCCATCACCTGCGCGTTCCGGTGGATCCAGGTGTCGAGCACCATCGCGGCCTGCGTGGTCGCCTCCGGCGGCGTGCTCCCACGCTGCCGGGCGTGGTTCTCGATGGTGCGCTGGAGCTGGTGAGTGGGGTCGAGCCCCGGAATCATGCCGAGCCGCAGGCTCTCGTGTGCGGCATTGATGGCAGTGGCGAAGATGACGCCGGCCAGGAGAATCCCGAGCGAGCCACCGAAGAAGCGCAGGAAGAACTTGCTCGCGCGGACGCGGAGCTCCTCGTCGGCTGACTGATCTCTCACCATGAACGCGATGGTGGGTCCGAGCGCCAGCCCTCCGAACGCCCCCGCCAGGACCGTGCCGGTCAGGACGCGATGCCAGGGAGCCGTGATATCGACGAAGGACAGCCAGAGAGTGAAGGTCGTCATCCCGGCCAGACTCAGCCACAGCAACCCCAGGGTGAGAGAAGGGCGCGCGTGCTGGGCGACCAGGGAGCCCGAGAACATCATCACCAGGCCGACCAGCCCTGCCCCGGCCAGGATCAGCCCCGCCTGCCATGCCTGGAATCCGCACGCGGTCAGGTAGCGTGCGACCACTACCGCCAGCGCGGCCAGCGCCGCGTTCCAGAAGAAGCTGGTCAGGGTGGCCAGCGTCCCCGTCGGATGGCAGAACAGCCCGGGACTCAGCAGGGGCCGCGGAGCCACCAGCTGCCGCCAGGCGAAGAGCACCGCCGCGAGGGGCAGCGCGAGGACGGCGAGGCTGATGGCCAGGCTGTCGAACCAGCCCAGATACTGGCCTCGGTAGCAGAGAAACACCGTCAGTCCTGCGATCATGGCCAGGAGGACGGTCCCGGGCCAGTCGAGATCGCGAGGCGATCCCCCCCTTGGCGCGTCCTTGGCGAACGCAACCACGCCATAGACGACCAACCACACGCCGACCAGTGAGGTCAGGAGGTACATCGCCCGCCACGAGGGGTTGAACGCCAGGAGCCCTCCGAGACCCTCGCAGATCATGCCGGCTCCGAAGGCCACCGACAGGAAGAAGTAGCGGCCGTGGGGACCGGTGACCCTCATGGTGGTGACCAGGGAGGGGACCAGCATGGCGGGTGTGACCGCGAGCACGGCCTGGGCGACTCCCATCTGCCATGGATTCGTGGCGGCCGCGCTGCCGAGCGCGCCGAGCGTCAGGCAGGATGCCCCCAGGATGAAAGCCCGTCTGTATCCCAGCCAGGCGGGCAGAGCGAACATCACCGCGAGGGAAAGCAGGTGGATGACGGTGGCAGGTCCGGTCACCCACTGGTATCGCCAGCGGTCAGAGACGATGTCCTGGACGATCAGATCGAACGAGAGCGCCATCCCCGAGCTGCCGGCGACGTAGGCCATGAGCCCGCAGTTGACCGTGATCAGCCACGGCCACTTCGCGGGAGTCGCCGTCACCGACCCGCCTCGCCGGGTGATCGGGCCAGGCCGTCCGTCGCGTTCCACCCACCTCCCAGCGCCTTGTAGATCTGGACGACGGCGACGAGAAGGTCACGCCGTGCCCGGGCCAGCTCGAGCTCGGTGGCGAACACCACCCGCTGGGCCTCGAGGACGTCGAGGTAGTTAGTGAGGCCGTTGAGGTAGCGAAGCTCGGCGAGGTGCTGGGCATCGCGGGCGGCTTCGAGCTGGCGCTCGAGGACGACGACCACGCGCCGGGTTTGCTGGTTGGCGATCAACCCGTCGTTGACCTCGCGAAAGGCCTGCTGGACCACCCGCGCATAGCGGATCAACGCCTCGTCGGTGCGTGCCCGGGCCAAATTGACCTGGCCCTTGAGTCGTCCGCCCGTGTAGAGAGGCAGCGTGATCGTCGGCCCCACCTGCCAGAAGCGGGCCGGAGTCGTGAACAGGTCCGACAGGGAGAGGCTTTGCACGCCGAGGACACCGGTGAGTGCAATGTTGGGGAAGAAGGCGGCGCGAGCCTCGCCGATCCGGAAGTTGGCGGCTACGATCTGCTTCTCGGCCTGGCGCAGATCAGGGCGCCGCTCCAGGAGCCCGGAAGGCAGTCCCGCCGGAATGTGAGGAGGGACGGTCTCCTCGACCAGGCTGCGGCCACGCTGGATCGGCCCCGGATTCAAGCCGAGCAGGACACTCAGCCGATTCTCGGTCTGGTTGATGCGCCGCTCCAGATCCGGGATGAAGGCATCGGTGGCATCGACCTGGATTTCGGCCTGCCGCACGTCGAGATCGGACACCAGCCCATGCTCCTGCCGGAGGCGGACGATGTGCAGGGTTTCAATCCGAGTCAGCCGTGTGGCTCGCGTGATTTCCAGCTCGAGGTCCAGCTCGCGCAGGTCGAAGTACGTCTGCGCCACGTCGCCCACGAGCATGACGACGACCGCCTGCCGTGCTTCCTCGCTCGCGAGCAGCTCGACCTTGGCGGCGTCGGAGGCGCTCCGGAGCTTGCCCCAGAGGTCGAGATCGAAGGAGATTCCGAGACCCACCTCGGAGAGGGTGATGTTGGGATCATCGAGGCGCTCGGACGTGGCAGAGAGACCGAGCGGGAATCCCACCTGGGACAGCCGCTCGGGAAGCACGCTGACCCCGGTCCCGATCTGGGGGAGCAAGCGCGAGCGCGTCACCGTCCACGAGGCACGGGCCTGGGCGATGCGCGAGGCGGCGATCCGCACATCCTTGCTCTGCGCGAGCCCCGCGCGGAGCAAGTCTTGAAGACTCGGGTCGCGAAACACTTCCCACCACGGCAAGTCAGCCAGGGAAGCCGCCTCGTCAGCGTGGACGCGCCAGCCGGGAGGCGGATCCACATCGGGAGGCGTGTACTCGGGCGCCATCGAGCACGCCGTCGACCAGGCGCCGACGAGCAGGGTGCCGACGATGATGAGCGCATGCCGGGCGGCCCCGTACGGCGCGGTCAGGCGGATCATCGGGGCGGGATGGCGGGAGGAATGGGAGGCTCGGGCTTCGGACCGACCCTCTCGTGAGAAATGTAGACGGTGGCCGAGAGCCCCGGGCGCAGCTCGGACCAGCGAGGATCGCTCTCGTCGACCACGATCCGGATAGGCACCCGCTGAACGACACGGATGAACTCGCCGCTGGAGACGTTGCGGGGAATGAGCGAGAACTTGGCCCCCGTCGAGGCATAGACCCACAGCACACGGCCCTGGAAGGGGTCGTCGAACGCGTCAACCTTGACTGCGACCTTGTGGCCAGGCCCGACCCCCTCGAGCTCCGTCTCCGGCATGTTGGCCGTCACGTAGATGTTCCGGCGCTCGTACATGATGAAGATGGCGGTGCCCGGGGTAGCGTAGTCGCCCTTGAACCGGTACCGCTTGACCACCACCCCATCAAACGGGGAGACCACCTCGGTGTAGGCGAGCAGCGCTTCTCGCCGCGCCAGCTCGCGCCGTGCCAGCTCGATCTTCTGGGTCTGGACCTCCACCCGGCGCCGAGCTTCCTCGATGTCCACCAGGCCTACCCGCGCAATCTCCAGCTGGGCCGTGGTCTGGCGGACTCTGTTCAGGGCCGCTTCCGACACCTGCTCGGCGATCTCGATCTGCTTTCTGTTGGTGTTGGCCTGGGCCAGCTTGACCTTGGCGTCGCCGTAGAGGGCCACGTTGGTCTCGTAGGCGGCCTTCTTGGCGTCCCGCTCTTCCTTGCCTACTGCGCGACCGGCCACCAGGGCGTCGTAGCGCTTGAGGGTGATGTCGGCGAAGTCCAGGTTGGCCTTGGCGGCGAGCACATCGTGCTCGGCGCGGGCGATCTCGTGGGCGACCGTCTCTCGCATGCGCGCCAAGGCTTGCTCGGCTCCGCTCCGCTCGTTCTGCGCGATCGCCAGTTCTCTCTCGACCTTGGCGATCTGCTCGGGCACGCGCCGGCCGAGGCTCTGCAAGGCCGTCACCGCGACCGTGAGGTCGGCCTCCGCCACCTCGAGGTTGGCCTTGGCCGTCTCGACGTCGCGCAGGTAGATGGTCGGGTCGATTCGGCACAGGAGCTGACCCTGGCGCACCCGCTCGTTGTCCTGCACGAGCATCTGCACGATCTCGCCGGGGACTTGGGGAGCGAGGTTGATCATGTCGCTTTCCACGAAGGCATCCCCGGTGATGGAGTGGCTCAGGCGATAGGCGAGCCACCGGGCGAAGACGAGACCAGCCACGACGATGATCACGATCGAGACGGCAATGACCAGCCCACGATAACGTGAGCGGCGACGTGGGCCCGTCGCCGGCGGTGGGGCAGGGGGGGCCTCGCGCTCGGGCGACTCCGCGCTGGACTGGGTCATTCCCGTGTCCAGAATAGCGAACCACCTCCGGAAGACGAAGAAACGAGGCGGCCGATCGGTCAGCCGGCCCGCAGCAGGAGGCCGTTCAGGTAGCGCGTCTCGGGGACCGTCAGGAGCACCGGGTGATCGACGGCCTGGGTCAGCGGCTCCACGACCCAGGGTGAGATGCCGGCGTCGGCAGCCGCTTCCCGACAGATTTCCTCGAAACGCGACGCCGTGACGTGGTGCGAGCACGCGAACGTCATCAGGTGGCCGCCGGGAGCCAGCAGGCGCATCGCGCGCAAGTTGATGTCCTTGTAGCCTCGTCCGGCTGCCGGAAGGGCCGCCCGAGAGGGCGCGAACGGAGGGGGATCCAGGATGATCAGGCCAAAGCGTGCGCGCTCGCGCCCGAGCCGCCGCAGTTCGTCGAAGGCGTTGCCCGCGCGGACCTCGGCCCTGCCGGTCAACCCGTTGAGGGCGAGGTTCGTGTGGGCATCCCGGATGGCCTCCGGTGAGGATTCCAGGCACAGGGCGCGCCGCGCCCCGCCCTGGAGGGCATGGCAGGCGAAGCCGGCCGTGTACGCGAAAGCGTCGAGCACGTCCCGATCGCGGGCCAGCCGGGCCACCCGCTGGCGGTTTTCGGCCTGATCCAGGTAAAGTCCGGTCTTGTGGCCAGTGCCCAGGCTGACGCGCAACCGGACTGCTCCCTCGTCCACGACCACGTCGTCGGGGCCTGGCCGATCGAACCATCCCCGCGCCGGTTCGAACCCCTCGAGCGCTGCCGGCGTGTCATCGTCGGCATCGAGGACAGGGCGATCCCCGAGGACGGCTCGTAGAGCGGCCACCAGAAGAGGCCGAACCCGGGTCATGCCAAGGGTTTGACATTGCAGGACCAGAGTGTCTGCGTAGCGATCCACGACCAGCCCTGGAAGCAGGTCGGCTTCGCTCCAGACGAGCCGGGCGGCGGTCGCCGGGGACGATGTCGTGGCCGCCGATCTTCCGGGCCGATGGAGGGCCGCCTCGAGTCTCCCGCGGAAAAACGCGAGGTCGAAGGGCTCGTCGCGCCGGGTGAGGATGCGGCAGCAGAGCGTGGGGCGGGGGTTGTAGAACCCGCGGCCCACGAAGCGGGCGGAGGCGTCCAGGATAGTCAGCCCGGTACCGGGAGCGACGTCGCTGACGTCGGCGACGTCGGCCTTGAAGATCCAGGGATGCACACGAGGGCGGTCGTGACCGCGCTTCAGCCTCAGGACGGGGTGTGCTGTCATAAGGATAGGAGGAAGAGATGACGGCTATCGACCCGGTGATTGGCGCCCTTCTCGAAAGACGGCGGGCGGTGAGCGCGGAGCGCAGCGTTCTCGCCGCCATCTCCGGGATCGATGGCTCCGGCAAGGGCTACATCACGAGTCAGCTCGCGGTGGGTCTCGCGCGGCACGGCGTGAAGGTGGCCAACATCAACATCGACGGCTGGCTCAACCTTCCGGCCCGGCGCTTCAGCGTGACGGCGCCGGCCGAGCACTTCTACGCGCACGCCATCCGGTTCCCTGAGCTGTTCGACCAGCTCGTCCTGCCTCTCAAGGCGCACCGCTCCCATCGCTCGGTGGCGGACTTTGCCGAGGAAACTGCGACCGCCTATCGACCCCACTGCTACCAGTTCGATGACGTCGACATCATCCTGCTGGAGGGGATCTTTCTGCTCAAGCGTGAACACCGCGCGCACTTCGACGTCGCGTTGTGGGTGGACTGCAGCTTCGAGACGGCCCTCGAGCGCGCGTTGCACCGCGGCCAGGAGGGGCTGCCCCGCGACGAGACCATCCGCGCCTACCAGACGATCTACTTCCCCGCCCAGCGAATCCACTTCGCCCGGGACGACCCGCGCCGGGCCGCCGACACGCTCGTCTCCAACGACCCCCGCCTCACCGCCGCCGGCCCGTCCGCCGGAGAACGACCACCATCAGCAGGGGGTGACGGGACCGCTCCAGCACCTGGTGGGGCTTGAACCCGAAGAACCACTGGACGAACTCGAACCCGCCCGCCAGCTCGACCAGTGTCTTCATCTCCTGAGGAAAGACCATCCGGGAGGTGTGGGTCTGTCGGTAGAGGCGCCGAGTGCCATTCTCGATGCCCTCCAGGGTCAGTCTCTCGCGGAAGACCTGGGTGACCGGGTTGAGATCGTGGAGCGCCGAGAAGGAGGCGCGCACGATCAGGCCGCCGCGCCGCTTGGACCACGACCAGCTGCGCGCGGGATTGGTCCACGAAGAGGCCATATAGCGGTCGAAGACGTAGAGACCGCCGGGCCGGAGATTGGCGGCCACCGCGCGGAAATGGTTCAAGAGCGCCGCGTTCGTGAGCAGATGGCCCTGCGAGTCCTGCATGCAGATGGCGGCGTCGACCGGGCGGGCCAGACGGAAATCCCTCATGTCGCCGACGGTTAGCTCCGCTTCAAAGCCCTTGGCGGCGAGGCGCTGGCGCAGAAATTCGATGTTCTGGCGGGACAGATCGAGGCCCGCCATCTGATAGCCACGCGCGGCGAGTCGCATCAGGTGGGGGCCGGTGCCGCACGCGATGTCGAGGATCCGGCGAACCTGACCGCGCGCGTAAGTCCTGAAGCAGTGGTCGAGGAAGTCCGCTTCGGCTCGGCGGTTCAGGTCGAAAGCGATCTCGTAGAGACGGGGGGCCGTGTACTCACGCGCCCGGTGCCGATCCTTCATGATGGTGGCGTCGGGCGGGCAAGGGCGCCCCACCACGAGAGGATCGCCTCGCGAATGACCCAGGAGGCGGCGATGCCGGTCCGTCCGCTGGGATCCCAGGCGTGGGTGACCTCGACAAGGTCGCCCCCGATCACGGGACAGGTGCCCAGAAATCGGACAATGTCGATCAGCTCGTTTACCCGAATTCCGCACGGCTCCGGCGAGCCCGTTCCGGGAGCCTCCGAGGGGTCGAGGACATCGACGTCGATGGTGACATAGAGCGGATGCCGGGCCAGCTCGGGCAGGAGGCGCCGCACCGCCTCCACCGGATGGACCTCGAAAGCCGGGAAGAAGCGAGGGCCCCTGCGGGCGTATTCCTCCCGGGCGCCGGTCCTGATGCCCACCTGGTAGACCCGTGCCGGCGAAATCACGTCCATCACCCGCGCCATGGCGGAGGCGTAGTTGTAGCGCTCGCCCAGGAACTGGTCACGCAGATCGGGATGGGCGTCGAGCTGGAGCACGCGCAGCTCCGGGAAGTGGGGCGCCAGTGCTTCGATCACGGGCACTGTCGCCGTATGGTCCCCGCCGAGCATGAACGGAACGAGCCCGGGTCGCCACCAAGCGGCGATCTCGGCCCGGGCCGCCTCCAGCTGTTCGCGCGGCGGCACGCCCTCCGGCAGCTCACAATCGCCGAGGTCGGCCAGCGGCATGTCCTCCAGATCAAGACCGAGCACGGGCGAGTAGGTCTCGATGGAGTCGGAGGCGAGGCGAAGATCGCGAGGGCCGCTGTCGGCGCCCTTGCGCAGGTTGACGCGCCCCTCGAACGGCACGCCGTACAGCACGATGCTGGCCTCCGCCAGGGGCCGGTGGCAGCTGATGAAGCGTGGAACCGCCGCTCTCATGGCGCCGCTCCCGTCGGCGCCGCTAGACGAGATCCTCGTCGGTGAGAAGGGTGACGGCGGCCAGCGCGCAGCCGATGCGCTCCACCCGATGCTCGGCGGCGAAGATCTTCTTCTCTCGGATCACCTCGCCCCGCACCCGAAACGCCTCCTCCAGCATGGCGTCGATGGCGCACTCGGCCTCCGTCTGGGTGGCCACGCCGTGGAACTCCATGATGACGCCGTTCTTGGCGGGATCGTCGGGGAGGGCGTAGCCCACAGCGGCGGCCAAGGTCTGCCCCGGCGTCTCGCTGATGATGGCGGCGTAGGCGGTCGGCACCAGCGCGCCCGGGCGGATCTTGGGCAGCTCGACCATGGCGACGTCGGGCGGGACGATGCTGGAGACCCTGATGAGGTTGATGTTGCCAATCCCCGCAGCCAGCAGCGCGTTGTCGAACGCGTTGAGGCTGCTCCCGCCCTCCGCGTGTCCGGCGGTCGCCGCCGCCATGGTGATCCGCTTCGTCATCCGTTCCTCCCTCGCGAAAATCCTTGTCACTGTACCGAGCGTCGGCGGGAATGCAAGAGAAAAGTGCGTAGTTTTTGCTTGCAATCACCCCCCCCCAACCCTACAGTGAGGTTTCGGCCGCATCGGCAAATTTTTCTGAAGACAACGGCGACGAGACACGTCGCAGGAGATGTGCGGTAGATGAACGGAGCGAGGAGGAACATGGATTGAACGCGTTGGGAAGACACCTGCTGCTCGAGTTGTTCGATTGCGATTTTGACGCCATCGCCAATCTCGAGACCGTGAAGAGCGCGCTGGTCGAAGGGGCCAGGCGAGCGCACGCCACCATCGTGGATGTGGTCTTCCACGAGTTCAACCCCTTCGGGATCAGCGGCGTGGTGGTCATCGCCGAATCCCACCTTTCGATCCATACCTGGCCGGAGCACCGCTACGCGGCGGTAGACATCTTCTCCTGTGGGGAGGTTCTCAAGCCGGAGATCGCCGCCAACTATCTGGTCGAGCAGTTCGGCGCCGAGCGGACCTCGGTGGTGGAGCTCCAGCGCGGTCTCTTCCTCAACGCGGGGACGCCCCTCGCCAATAAGACTCCCCTCGCCGTTCGGTGAGGGCGGCTGTGCCCGATGATCAACCCGAAATCCTACAAGTGGTTTCTGGAAACGACGACGCCCGTCGAGGGGCACATGCATGCCATCGTGCGGACGATCGTGGAGGCCCAGACGAAGTTCCAGCACGTGGAAATCATCGAGACGGCCTCCTACGGCAAAGCCTTGATCCTGGACGGTCGCATCCAGAGCAGTGAGGCCGACGAGTTCGTCTATCACGAGGCGCTGGTGCATCCGGGCCTGCTCGTCCTGGCGGCCCCGCCGACCAGCGCCCTCGTCATCGGCGGGGGCGAGGGGGCGACGGTGCGCGAAGTCCTCCGTTACCCGTCCATCCGACGCGTGGTCATGGTCGACATCGACGCCGAGGTTGTCGATCTTTGCCGGCGCTACCTTCCCGAGATGCACCAGGGCGCCTTCGACGATCCCCGCACCGAGCTGCGCGCCGAGGACGCGCGCGGCTACCTGGAGCGTACCGCCGAGCGCTTCGATCTCATCGTGATCGACCTCGTCGAGCCTTTGGAGGAGGGACCAGCCTGCCTGCTCTTCACTCGGGAGTTCTACGGGCTCGTGCGCGAGTGCCTCACGCCCGGCGGGGCGATGACCATGCAGGCTGGCATGACCAAGATTGGGGAGATCGACTTCTTCACCAGTATCAACCGCACCTTGCGCGAGGTCTTTCCGGTGGTGGCGGGCTACCAGACGTTCATCTCGTGCTTCGGGACGCCGTGGGGATTCATCCTTGCCTCTCGGCAGAACGACCCCCGCGTCCAGATCCCCGAGGCCGTGGACCGGCTCATCGCCGAACGCGTCCAGGGGGAGCTCGCGTACTGGGACGGCCCGACGCACGTGCATGCCTTTAACCTGCCGAAGTTCCTTCGCCGCGCCATCACCGCCCAGACACGTGTTGTCACCGACACCCACCCCCTCATCGTGAGCTGACCATGGGAGCCCCGCGCTCCCCACATTCAGAACGCTCGGCAGTGTGGTGAGGCGGGGGGCGGGGGCGGGGGCCTCATCCGTTGCCCGCCCGCAGCGGAAGGGCCCCACTGGGGATGGGTGGAGCGAGGACGGACGACGGATGAGGCCCCCGCCCCCGCCACCCGCTCGCTCCGCGTGTTGAACGCGCATGAATGACATGAGGCGCCTGATCCTGGCCTCCGCCTCGCCGAGGCGCAAGGAACTACTCCGGTTCCTCTGCGCCGAATTCGAGGTGATAGTGAGCGGGGTCGACGAGACCCTGGATGCCCCTCCCTCAGAGCTCGCCGCCGTCCGGCTTGCCCTCCGCAAAGCCCGCGCCGTCGCCGGTCAAGCTGGCCGCGGCGTGGTGCTTGCCGCCGATACGCTCGTGGTGGCAGCCGGCGAGTCGCTGGGCAAGCCCGCCGGGCCAGCAGAGGCGCGCGCGATGCTCACACGTCTCTCCGGGCGGGCGCATCACGTCATCACCGGGGTGGCGGTGGTCGAGGCCGAGACGAGTCGTGAGAGAACCGAAGCCGCCACCAGCTGCGTCTTCATGCGAGAGCTCGGATCGGCCGAGATCGACGCCTACGTCGCGAGCGGCGAACCCCTGGACAAGGCCGGGGCCTACGCCATCCAGGGTCAAGGCGGGCGCCTCGTGACGGCCGTGCTCGGCTCGTACTCGAACGTGGTTGGCCTACCGTTGCCCGAGGCGCGGGTGCTGCTCGCGGCCTTCGCAGTACCGATGACCGGCGCCCCTCAGCGTGATGGCGTGAGGGCTTGACGGAGCGGTTCGAGGTAGAGGATGTCCTCGGGTCGGGGCAGCGTAACGGAGGCCGGCAGCGGCAGGTGAGCGAGGATCAGCTCGATAGTGCGCCGAAGCTGGGCGGGGGTCACGTGACCCTCTTGAAGGAAGATTCCCCGCGTGGTCGCCAGTCTTCCGTCGAACTCCTCCAGGGGGCCTACGATGCGGGTCGGGAGCCGTTCGGCCAGGGAGGGCCCCGATCCGCTTTGGATCCGTTTCTGAGCGGCCAGGAGGGCGCGCGCGAACGCGGCCAGATCCGCGTCGCTGACTTTGCGCTCCCGCCGAGTGAAGACGGCGGCGCTGACCGTCAACGCCCCCAGGGCCGACACCACGCTCTCAGGAGATCGGAGATCTGCGAGCACGACCGCCTTATCGTCCCCCAGCATCCGGGTGGCCGCAGGCTCGCCGATCATTGCGGCTTGAATCTCGGCACCATCGAGGGCCGCCGGGAGCGCTCGCGCGCCCAGGCTGATCAGTTGCACCTGAGCGGGGCTCACCTTGGCCATAGCCAGGATTCCGAGGAGCCAGGTGTGCTCGGGGGCCCCCGGCGCGGAAAGGCCGACCTTCGACCCGGCCAGCTTGTTGACCGATCGTGGCTCGCCGGGTTTCGAGCTGGCCAGCAGGGCGACCGGTGGCGCCGCCGTGAGACCAAAGATCAGACGAGGAACGGGCACCGTTGGCCGCGTGCCGAAGCGCAGGAGTGCTTCCAGGGAGGTGGCTGCGAGGTCGACTTGGCCCTGAGCAAGGGCTTCGGCGGCGCCGACCTCGGCACGAGTGGAGCGAAGGGTGACGCTGAGTCCCTCTCGCGTGAAGAGACCCTCGGCCTCCGCCACCCAGAGCGGCAGGTACTCCGGTGACGTGGCGGGGCCGCTCACGGCCACTGTCAACGCTTGCAGGAGCAAAATGAGGCCCAGCATGGGGTCAGGAGGCCTGGCCCTCACGCGCTGGCGCCGCATCCCTGGGCCGCCGCGAGACGCCGTCAAGGCACGCCTGCTGCGCCTGTACGTAGCGCTCGAGCGACGGTTCGGCCCCCAGCGCTGGTGGCCGGGGCGAACCGCCTACGAGGTGGCGGTCGGGGCCATCCTCGTACAGTTCACCTCGTGGCGAAACGCGAGACGCGCCATCAGCGAGCTGCGTGCCCGGCGCTTGTTGAGTCCGTCCCGGCTGGCTGCCGTCGGTGCGGACGAGCTGAGCGACGCCCTGCGTCCAGCCGGCACCTATCGCCTCAAGGCTAGACGCCTGCGCGCGTTTACCGCGTGGCTGCTCGAGCGCTTCGACGGCCGGTTCACGCAAATACGACGCCGGCCGCTTGGAGCTTTGCGGGAGGATCTCCTGAAGATTCCCGGGGTCGGACCCGAGACGGCCGACGCCATCTTGCTCTACGCGGCGGAGCGGCCTGTGTTCATCATCGACGAGTACACCCGTCGCGTCCTGGACCGCCATCGTGTGATGCCCCGCGGCCTTTCCTACGAGGCGGCGCGCGGATACTTGGAGGCGCACCTGCCGTCGGACCAAGCCCTGTTCGCCGAGTATCATGCGCTGCTGGTTGCGGTCGGCAAGGCGTACTGCCGCGCTACGCCGGATTGCGCACGCTGCCCACTCCGGGTTGATCTGTTGAAGATGGGGGGCCTCGAAAGGGCCCCCCATGCCCCCCGACGCTCGGCACGTCCCGGGGGACCCGTGACGCGCCTCGATAGAGCGCCAGGTGCTGGGGGCCTCGAGGGGGCGGCCCGGGCTGGGCGCTCGGCGACGGCGAGCGAGCTCACTGGCCGCCGCGGACGGCAAGGACGAGGTCGGCGAGACGCTCGGCGGCATCCGGAATGGCCAGCGTCCGCGCGCGCTCGCCCATCTCCTTTAACCGACCGGGATCGCTGAGCAGGTCTCGGACAGAGGCCACGAGCCTGGCGGGCGTGAGGCTTGCCTGTGGGAGCACCACGGCGCCCCCTGCTCGCTCGACCAGACGCGCATTTGCCATCTGCTCGTTCCTGGCCGCCGCCGGCAGAGGAACGTAGATCGCGGGCAGGCCCAGATGGCAGCATTCGTTGAGGGTTCCCGCACCGGCCCGCGTCACCAGCAAGGTCGTGGCGGCGTAGAGATCGCCAAGCTCCATACCCACGAACGGCATGATCGTGTAGCGCCGAGCGAGCATGGCGGGTAACGACCGCCGGCGCTCCTCGAGCCAGTGCCGGTCGCCGGTGGAAGGGTTATCCCCGCACTGATGCACCATCTGTGCTTGCTCCAGGAGTCCCTCCAGCGCCCCGCCCACCACCCGATTGAGCCGCGAGGCTCCTTGTGCCCCACCCGTCACGTAGAGAAGAGGAAGGGAGAGATCGAAACCGAAGCGTGTGCTCGCGGCCTCGCGGGAGCCGAGGCGAAGCTCGGGCCGGAGAGGATTACCCGTCAGTACCGTCCGCGAGGACGGAAAGTAGGGACGTGAGGCATCCCAACTGATCGCGACCCAGCGCGCAACCTTGGCGGCGAGCCGGTTGGCGAGTCCTGGCACGCTCGTTTGCTCGTGCACGAGCAGGGGAATGCGCTGGCTGGCGGCGGCCACGACGACCGGAAGCGCCACGAAGCCACCCATACCGAGGACGACGCTTGGCCGCAGGTGGCGCAGCAATCGCCAAGCCTGGGCGAGGCCCGTGGGGACGTGGACGAAAAGGTCGGCCATGTTCTGCCAGTCCCAGTACCGGCGCAGCTTGCCCGTCGCGACGGCGTGATACTCGATGCCGTGCCCGGGTACCTGGCGCGCTTCGAGGCCGTTCGCGCTGCCGATCCAGAGGCAGGTGACGCCGCGGGCGCGGAGGGCCGACGCCACGGCCAGTCCGGGACTCGTGTGCCCTCCAGTGCCCCCGCCGGCGATGACGACGGGGCCGGCGGCCGTCAGACCGGGGCGGGCCAGAACCCCTTCTCCCGGTGCCGCTCGAGGGCGAGCTCGACGAGGCGCTCGATCAGCCGGCCGTAGTCGAGGCCGCTCGCCTCCCAGAGCCGCGCGTAGGCGCTGGTGGAGGTGAAGCCGGGGATGGTGTTGATCTCGTTCACGAGAGGTCGCTCGCCTTCGAGAAAAAAGTCCACCCGTGCCATGCCCGCACAATCGATGGCGCGGAAGGCGGCCAGCGCGAGGCCCTGGATTTGCGCGGTGAGCGAGGGATCAAGGGGCGCCGGCACGAGGAGACGAGCCTGCCCTTCCACATACTTCGTGGTGTAGTCGTACCACTCCGTGTCGTAGCAGACCTCGCCCGGCAGGGAGGCCACCGGGGCATCGTTGCCGAGCACGCTGACCTCCACCTCGCGCGCCTTCACCGCCCGCTCGACCAGAATCTTACGGTCGTGGCGCGCTGCCTCCTTGATAGCCGCCGAGAGCTGGTCGCTGTCGCGGACCTTGCTGATGCCGACGCTGGAGCCGAGGTTGGACGGTTTCACGAAACAGGGAAACCCGATGGTGTCGGCCACGCGCTTCTCGACCAGCCTCGGGGAGGCTCGCCATTCGTGCCGCAGAGCCACGAGGTAGTCGACCACCGGCAGGCCGTGGGCCACGAATACCGCCTTCATGGTCGCCTTGTCCATCCCGACGGCCGAGGCCAGCACCCCCGCACCGACATAGGGAAGGTTCGCCATCTCCAGCAGCCCTTGCACAGTCCCGTCCTCGCCGTATGGGCCGTGGAGCATGATCACGACCGCGTCGAGTCCGTGCCGGAGCTCCGCGGGGAGGCCACCGGCCGGTTCGTGACGCACCAAGGCGGACGAGGTAGCCGTCTGCGTCTCCGCCCGATCGGCCAGCGCTTTCTTGACCGAGCCGGTAGGGTCGCCGCTGGGTAGTGCCACGCGCGCCTCCGCTGCCAGAGCGCCCAGCACGTCACCCCCGACCGCCCATCGCCCATCACGGGCGATCCCGATGGGAACCACCGCGTGCCCAGAACGCTCGAGGGCAGCCATGACCGAGGCGGCGGAGGCAAGCGAGACCTCGTGCTCTCCGGAGCGACCGCCGAATATCACCCCGATTCGCCGCGACGCCATGGGACCGTATTCTATCAGGCACGTTTTCGAGATCCCGCGTTGATTGCGCGGCGGGGATGAAATCGGTACGTTGCCCGAGGTCGAGCGCATCAGCATCACCACGGATGCCGGGCAAGGTGGTGATCAGTTCGGTGGGATCGACCTTTGCCTTCTGCGCTCCGGCCGGCGGCTAGCCTGCGCGGCGGCGCTTGCGCCAGGCCCGGCCGGCGACGCCAGCGAGCCCGGTGCCGAGCAGAATCAGCGTGCCGGGTTCGGGAACGGCCGAGGGCGAGGTGAAGTCGCCCTTGATCTGCAGCGTCGACGTGTTGCTTTCGGAGTTGGTCCACACCACGCTGCCGTCGCTCTGGGTGGTCAAGCTTCCACCCTGCACGTCATACTCGAGGTTGGTCACCATCACACCGTTGAGCGACCACGAGAGGCCGCTGAGATCCGTCAGCGTCAGCCCTGTGATGACGTCACTCGCCGGGTTTGGCGTGTTGACGATGTGGAGGTTGAATGCCTCATCATCCTGGGGATCGGCCGATCCGGTGGGCTTGCTGAACGCGACACTGAGGGTCCACGTCACGTCGAAACTCGACGGGCCGAACAGGGAAATGATCGGGGTGTTCGTCCACGTCAACTGCCCAATCAGCACATCGTACGCATTCGTCTCGGCGGTGATGTCCACGTCCTGGGCGACTAGCGAACTGGTGCCCTGCAGACCGAGACCCCAGTCGAGTCGCGTGTCGTCCCCGTTGCTTTGGGTGTCCGAGATCAAGCAGTTGAACCCCTGCACGCAGCCGGTCACGTTCGAGAATTGACCGTCACTCTCGCCAACCACAGGCACCGCCAGGGCCGCGGGCGCGAAGGTGATCGCAAGCAGCCCGATCAGCATGACCACGAGGCCCGGCCGTTTAAGACGACCCAGAGTTAGATTGATCATGCCTGGGGATTACGCAAACATGACGCCACATTCAGAATGTCCATTGTTATAGAACGTTATCCATGACCTAGAAGGTGAGAGCGGCGCCGATGTAAAGCATGCCGACATCTCAGCCTGGGTCTGTTGGCGTCCGGTCCTGATGCCAGTGGCTCGCTTTTCGCCGAATCCGGCCCAATGGACGTGGTAAGGACCTCAGCTTACACTGTCAAACCGGCTGACACCCTCAGCCAGTCGGCCCTCGCGGCTGTGTCTCCCACCAGCGGCGCCATTCGGCCAGGCGCCGGGCCAACTCAGCCTCGAAGCCTCGACTGACCGGCCGGTAGTACTGCCGGCCCCGGAG
>Ga0187893_10004191_pt1 | contig 27872 bp, 25 predicted proteins | sample MA1701074metaG_FD_139574 | JGI IMG/M metagenome (GOLD analysis project Ga0187893, IMG submission 139574) | White microbial mat communities from a basaltic lava cave in the Kipuka Kanohina Cave System on the Island of Hawaii, USA - MA170107-4 metaG ... | reverse complement strand
TCTCATCCAACACCGGTTCCAAGGCGGCAAAGCGGCGGCGAACTCCAGTAAGGGTATCCACTACTTCCAGGATAGCCCAAAACATTCTAAGATGGAAATGTTATTTCTTAACGATGCCTTAGCCTCTATTTTCCGGTACCCAGCGACCGGTCCATGCTCCAGCGGCCTCCGCCGGCCGTCGACAGATAGAGAAACAGGAAGCAATACACCACCGCGAGTTCGCCCCCGTTCTGGATGGGCCAGAATCCGCGCGGCGCGTGCGCCATGAAGTACGCCACAGCCATCTGCCCACTGAGCAGGAAGGCGACCGGCCGGGTAAACAATCCCGCCAACAGCAGCAAGCCACCGAACGCCTCTAAGACGCCCGCGAAGCCAACCATCGTGAACAGCTCGGCCTTTCCGCCTTGACCGCCAAGACCACCGAATGCGCCAAACAGCTTCTGGAAGCCGTGGAGGGAGAAAGTGAATGCCGATACGATCCGGACGAGGGAGAGCGCATGAGGCTGGAACGAGGCAAAGCGATCGGTAAACATGCCCTGATGTTACCTTGCCAGTGGGCGGGTGTCATCAGCTATCAGCGCCTTCGGGCGCGATAGGCGGATCGATTACGATGGGAGGTGCTCATGAAGACCTCGACATTCTCAGTAGCTCGCTTCGCCATGTTTCTGGCCGCACTTGCCGCCGCTGCGCGCGCTCAGACCACCACCGGTACCGTCGCTGGATTCATCACGGACCCCAACGGCGCGTCTGTCTCCAATGCCACTATCAAGTTGACCAACACCGGAACCAGCATCGCGCAAACCGCGACATCGAATGAGGCCGGGAGCTATGTCTTCCCGCTGGTGCCGCCGGGAACCTACCAGATCACAGTTGAGAAAGAGGGCTTCCAGCGCTTTGCGCGCTCCTTCACGCTCGAGGTGACCCAGCAGGCGCGGCTGGATGCGCAGCTCACCGTGGGCCAGGTCTCGGAGACGGTGAACGTGAGTGCCGCTGCCGTGCTGCTCGACACCGATACATCCACCCTCGGCCAAGTCATCACAAATCGGCAAGTTGCGGATCTGCCGCTCAATGGCCGCAATCCGTTCGCGCTAGCGGCTCTGACTCCAGGCGTGACTCCACTGGCGAGCTTCGGCTCCGGACTGGCGGGCGCACGCGGAGCGGCGCAAAGCGCGGGTGCGAACAACTTCCTGGCCAATGGAGGCATGACGGGATCGAACGAGATCCTGCTCGACGGCATTCCGATCACAGTCTGCTGCCAGGGCCAGCCGGCGCTCATTCCCACGATCGATACGACGGAAGAGTTCAAGGTTCAGACCAACACGTCCCCTGCCGAGTTCGGCCGCACTTCGGGAGCAATTCTCAATATCGTTACCAAGTCCGGCACCAACAGGTTTCGCGGCTCGCTTTACGAGTTCTTCCGCAACGAAAAGCTGGATGCCACTAATTTCTTCATCAACCGCGCGGGCACCAATCCGATTCCCGGCCGCGCGGACCGCCGCACCCCGCTTCGCTACAACCAATACGGCGCGGCCGCGGGCGGACCGGTGACAATCCCGCGTTTCTACAACGGCAAGGACAAGACGTTCTTTTTCGGAAATTATGAAGGCGTGAACCTGCGCCGGTCGCTATTCCGCACGTTCAGCGTGCCCACCACCCAAATGCGTGGCGGCGACCTTTCCCAGGCGCCTTCCGATATCTACGATCCCAGCACCACGCGGCCAAACCCCGATGCTGCCGGCCGCTACCTTCGCACACCGTTCGCGGGCAAGCTCATCCCTGCTTCGCGTTTGAGCGCGGTGCCGCAAAGCATTCTTAAGCTCTATCCTCAGCCGCAGCGCGCCGGCATCGTCAACAACCTCGATTCAGTAGCCAGCTCGCGCGACGACGATAAACAGTTCAGCGCCCGCATCGACCACAACTTCTCCGACCGCAACCGCGTGTTCGGCCGTTACAGCCGTCTGTGGAACGATCATTATGAACCCAATTACTGGAACAGCGCTTCTTCGCCGGCCGGGTTCAATCAGTTCATCAAGGCCCACACGCTGGTGCTGGACCAGATCATGGCGCTCCGGCCCACTCTCGTGCTCAACCTCCGCTATGGCTTTGCGCGCCAGCGCAACTTTCGCGATCCTTACTCGCTTGGCACGGATCTGGGCGCGCTCGGCTTTTCGCAGCAGTATGTGGGCCAGGTGCAGGAGCGCTTCCTGCCGGTCATCGCGATCAACGGCTTCAACGGGAACGATGAAAGCGGCAACCAGCGCTTCACGCGTTATTCCCACACCCTCGCGGCCGCTGTGTCGATGATCCGCTCCGCGCACTCGATGAAGTTCGGATGGGACGGACGCGTGCTGCTGGACCACAATGCGAGCCTCGGCAATCCCGGCGGAAATTTCTCGTTCAGCACCACGTTCACTTCGGGTCCCGATCCCACGGCGGGCGTGCCCGGCGGCCAAGCGCCGTATTTAGGCTTTGGTTCGTTTCTGCTGGGAGTGCCGACCGGCGGCCTCCTCACGTTCTCTGACGCCACGTCACAGCAGGGCTTCTATCACGCCCTCTACTGGCAGGACGACTGGAAGGTGAGCCCGAAGCTCACACTGAACCTCGGGCTGCGGTGGGAAGTGGAAACTGGCCCGACGGAACGCTACAACCGCATCGCGACGGTGGAACCTGGCATCGAGTCGCCGCTAGCCCAGCGCACCGGGCTCCCGCTTCGAGGCGGCCTCCAGTTCCGCGGGGTGAACGGCGCATCCCGGGGCCGGTACAAGACAGACGCGAACAACATCGGTCCGCGCATCGGGTTGGCCTATTCACTGAACCTCAGGACCGTGGTGCGCGGTGGATTCGGCGTCTTCTATTCGCCAGGACTGGTGCGCTTGTTCAACGGCGGCAACCCCGGCTTCGCCGTGACGACACCGTTTGTCGCCACGATAGACGGAGTCACTCCAGTTGGCAATCTCACCACGCCTTTCCCAACCGGGTTACAGCCATTGGCTGGATCCTCACAAGGCGCCGCCACGCTCGCCGGCGCCAGTGTCGCCGCGCTCACTTACGACACGCCACTGCCATACTCGCTCCAGTGGAATTTTGGTGTCCAGCGAGAACTACCCGGGTCGATGACTGTGAACGTATCCTATGCCGGAAATCACGGCGTGAAGTTGCCGATCAACACGGGCCTGAACGGCATCAACCCGATCCTTTACGGTCAGCCCGGCGATCTGAATCGCGTGGCGCAGTTGAACGCCCTAGTGAATAACCCGTTCTTCGGCATTATTACCAACGGCACTCTCGCCGCGCGTCAGGTGCAGCAGAATCAGTTGCTGCGTGCCTATCCGCACTTCACGGGCTTCGGCGTCAACTTCCTGGGCGCTGGCAACTCTTCCTATCACGCACTCCAGGCGAGCCTGCAGAAACGCATGACGCACGGTCTGCTCGGCACCGTGAGTTACACGTTCTCGAAGAATCTCGGCGATGTCAACATGCTTACCACTTCGTTCTTTGATGCAGGACAGAATCCCGGGTATCAGAATGAGTTCAACCGGAGCATCGACCGTAGTGTCCTTGGCTCGGACTTTCCGCACCGCCTTGTGCTCTCCGTCGTCTATGACCTGCCTGTCGCTCGGGGCAACCGCCTCCTTGGGGGCTGGCAGGTGAACGGCATCTACACTTATCAGTCCGGCCAGCCGCTCAATTTCGGCGTATCAGGGGCGCCCGCTTACGCTGGCAGCCGCGCCAGATTCACCGGCACCGGCTCTCCTCAAACTTCGGGCGGAATGAGTGATCGCCTCGGCGGGGTCTCGGCCGGTCCCGGCTATCTAAATGCGCAAGCTTTTCGCGTGCCGGTGTCGTTCGAATTCGGGGACACGCCGCGCCTGGATTCCCGCAACCGCGGCCCCGCGAATAGGAACCTCGACTTTTCGCTGATCAAAAACTTCCCGCTCACAGAGAGCGTCCGCCTACAGGCTCGGGCCGAAGCCTTCAATCTCACCAATACCCCCATCTTTGGCTTGCCCAACACGACAGTGGGCAACCCCGGCTTTGGCGTCATCGGCGCCCAAGCGAATTCCCCGCGGACGGTGCAGTTGGCACTGAAACTCGCCTGGTAGCACCAGCGTACCTGAGTGGACAGATTCCTGGCCGGATCCTGGCGCGGCACTGGCTGTCAACGTGCTCGGATAGACCCGCTAAAGGGGCGCGAGCCGCGCCGTCAGGTGACAGGAATACGTGCCTAGCCCTCCGAGCAGCGTCCATTTACTCCTAGTGCTCAAGTTAGGCCTTTTCAATGATCGATGATGAGACTAGTCCGCTTGTCGAACTCGCTGATCTTCAGGCTCTTGCCGAAAGAGTGGATACTGTTATCCAGTCTATGCGGGAGCGCACGGAAGCCATAATAAAGGAGGAAGCACCTCTCCCGGGTGAAGAATCTGAAACCAGCAAGCCGACAGACCCCGCGCCTGATGCAGGAAGTGTCTCGGATTAGCTCACTTGTTTCAAATTGGGACTTTGAAGTGTACACGCCTCATTCGGGCGGCAGGAGCGAAAGGGCTAACGTGCGCGAATGGCGTCCTCGATCCGCTTGGCTGCGGGAACCTTCGCATGGTCATGTCCTTGCGGTTCGTGCTCTGGAATTCGATGTGGAGTAGAGTCTCGTTGGCCCGCAACAGGACGAGGTCGACTCTACGGTCGTGGACTGTTGGCAGTTCTACGTTGAGGGATTCCTTAACCGCTACGCTACCAGTCATTGCTACGTCTGTGATTCAGCGGCGTAATGTCCCAACCCCTCTTTCACTCATAGCGCAGCGCCTCTGCCGGCCGGATTCGTGTCGCTCCCCGCGCCGGAAAATACGTCGCCAGCAGACTCACTCCCAGCGCCACGGCGGCGATCCACAGTCCGTCGTGCCACCGCGAATGGAACGGCACGTAGTCCAGTGAATATACCGCCGAATCCAACCTGATCCAACGCATCCTGTCTGCTAGTTGCGAAATCCCGTACCCCAACACCAGCCCCAACACCGTTCCCGCCAGTCCGATGAACACACCTTCCAGCCGGAAAATCCACCCTACCTGTTCTGGCCTTGTCCCCATTGCCATCAGAATCGCGATGTCCCGATGCTTCTCCATCACCATCATGGTCAGTGAAATCCATATGTTCAGCGCTGCCACCAACTGGATCAGCCCGATCACGATCACCGTCATCGCGCGCTCGGTTTGCAGCGCTGACAGCAACTGCCGGTTCGACTCCATCCAGTGCGTTGCCCCCAGATCCTTCCCCGCCACTTGTTCGGCTTGCGTCGCGATCGCAGAAGCCTGATATACGTCCCCTACAGTGAGCTCGATCGCGTTCACTACGTCCGTCACCGCCAGCACCCGCTGCACATTCTCGATCGAAGTGAATGCGAAGGTGTTGTCCACGTCGAAAAACCCGGAATCAAAAATCCCGATCACGCGGAACCGGTGCTCCACCAGCTTTGGTCCGAAAGGGGTCTGCTCCCCTTGCGGGCTCATTACGCGCACAATCGCACCCACGGTCATTCCGGTGCGCTGTGCGAGCTGGTGCCCCATCAGGATCGATGGATATCCGCCGGCTTCTCTCCAATCCTCGAAACGACCCGCCTGGAGCTTCCGCAACGCCTCCGGAATCGGACCCATCCCTGGCGGCACGATGCCCTTCAACCATCCGCCCGCGGCCCGAATTGGACCCGAAAACATCACCGTTCCATACAACGAAGGTAGCGCCGCCACGACACCCGGGATCTTGGCGAGTCTCGGCGCCAGTTCCCGCCAATTCTCAATCCCAGGTCCGGGCTCCTTCTCGATGACCATCACGTGCGCCGTCGCCCCAAGCAGCTTCTCCTGGAGCGTGTCGCGAAACCCGGTCGTGATCGCCATCGCGATCACCAGCGCCATCACTCCCGCCGCCACCCCGAGCACCGAGATCAGCGTGATTACGGAAATGGCTGCTTGTTTGCGACGCGCGGTGAGGTACCGCAGGGCAACGAAGGATTCGAATCGTGCGCGCATCCCGCCGCCTATGGCTCGATGTCACGAAGTTTTTGCGCGATGCCGATCGGGCCCTCCGGCCGCAGCAATGGGAAGAGAATCACGTCTCGAATCGATTTCGACCCCGTGAGGACCATGGTAAGGCGGTCAATCCCGATTCCTTCTCCGCCAGTTGGCGGCAGCCCATGACACATGGCGCGGACGTAGTCTTCGTCCATCTGGTGCGCCTCCTCGTCTCCGCGCTCCCTCATCCCGAGCTGCATCTCGAACCGGCGCCGCTGCTCCTGCGGGTCGTTCAACTCCGTGTACGCGTTGCCGATCTCCATCCCGCCTGCGTAGATCTCGAACCGGTCCGTGAAGGCCGGATCGTCCAGCGACTGGTTGGCGAGCGGCGAGGTCTCGACGGGATACTTGGAAATGATCGTAGGTTGGATTAACTGACCCTCCGCCACTCGTTCGAAAACATCCACCAGCCGCTCGCCCGATGTCGCCTTGCTGGAATGCCGTTTGAGCCATTCCGGATCCGCCACGTTCTCGATGCTTGGCTTGTCCGTCCCCTTCCAGAAATCCACCACCGCCTCGCGCATGGTCAACCGGCGGATACGGCCGAAATCCAGCGCGCTCCCATTGAACTCCACCACGTTTTTTTCCACCGCGTCCATAGCTACATTCTCGAGCAGCTCGCACGAGAAATCCATCAGAACTTCATAGTCCGCGTAGGCCTGATAAAATTCGAGCATCGTGAATTCCGGGTTATGCTGCGTTGAAACCCCTTCGTTCCGGAAATTCTTGTTTATCTCGTACACTCGGTCGAGCCCCCCTACCACCAGCCGCTTCAAGTACAGCTCCGGCGCGATTCGCAGATACAAATCGATGTCGAGCGTGTTGTGATGCGTCACAAACGGGCGCGCCGCCGCGCCCCCGTACAAAGGTTGCATCATCGGCGTCTCCACTTCGACAAAGCCCCGCGACTCGAGCTGCCGCCGTAGCGACGACACGATCTTCGCGCGCGTCACGAACACATTCCTCGACTCAGGCGTTGCCAGCAGATCCAGATGCCGCTGCCGGTACCTTATCTCGACATCTTCAAGACCATGAAACTTCTCCGGCATCGACAGCAGAGTCTTGGAAAGGAAATGGAGCTTCTCGACGTGCAGGCTCAGCTCGCCCGTCTTCGTCCGGAACAGGTAACCATCCGCTCCCAGCACATCGCCGAGATCCATAATCTCCCACAGCTTCCAGTCGCTCTCGGGCACCGCATCCTTGCGTACATACATCTGAAGGCGCGCACCATCCTGCTGCAAGTGGGCGAAACCCGCCTTGCCCATCCGCCGGACTGTCATCATCCGGCCGCACAAGCGCAAGTTCACCCGCGGCTGGGCCAACTGCTCCGCCGTATGCGCCTCATACCCGCTCACAACCTCGGGCAGCGGGCGGGTGAAATCGAATCGCTGTCCGTAAGGCCGGAATCCCAATGCTTCGATCTGATGAATTCGATCCAACCGCTGCCGCAGCAGGTCATCTTCTAACGACAATAGAAACTCCTGAAAGGACTTATTATAATTGACCCTTGCGCTCGATCTCTATCGTGATCCCGGCCTACAATGAAGAACAACGATTGCCGGCAACGATTGAAGCTGTTTCCGCCTATCTTCGAAAAGGCCCCTGGCGCCAATTCGAGATTCTGGTCGTCGACGACGGTTCCCGCGATCAGACCGCTGCGCTGACCGAGCGACTCCAACCAAGCCTCCCCGAAGTCCGCCTCATCCGTAACCCCGGCAATCGCGGCAAAGGTTACTCCGTCAAGCACGGAATGCTCGAAGCCAAATACGAGTGGATTCTTTTCACCGACGCGGACCTGTCCGCTCCCATCGATGAGCTCGAAGTTCTTCGAGCCGCTGCGGACCGGGACAAGGCCGCCATCGTCATCGGGTCCCGCGCGCTCGACCGGTCCAAAATTGGCGTTCACCAGTCTCTTTTTCGCGAAACCGCCGGCCGCTTTTTCAATCTCCTAATGCAAGTTCTGGTCGGGCTGCCCTTCTGGGACACGCAGTGCGGATTCAAGCTCTTCCGCGCCGATGCCGCTAAGGCGGTCTTCTGCCGCCTCCGCCTGGAGCGTTTCGGATTCGATGTTGAGGCTCTCTTCCTCGCCAAACTCTACGGCTACAAGACCGTCGAAGTTCCAGTCCGCTGGAATCACGTCGAAGGGACCAAAGTTAGTCTGTTCCGCGATAGTGCCGGCATGTTCCTCGACCTCCTCCGCGTTCGCTGGAATCAGATGCTCGGCCTCTACCGCTAGTCTGCGACGCTTGGTACGTCCTTCCGTCGCGGTAGCGATGCATTCGCGCTCTCTGCTGCGCCCAGACTGGCAGTGGGCGCCCAAAACTATCGACATCAATTTCGGCTCAAATGACATAATCTCGAGGGCGTCGGACAAAAGCCGATCCGGGGACACAATCCGCGTCAATGGCGCCGCCCCGCGGTATCGTCGGTACGCGGAACCATCCTCATGATCGAGGACGTCATACCGCGGAAGTGCTCACTTCTTACAGGGGACGTAGGATCGTGCAACGAATACTGATAGGGATATAGGATCGTGCCAGGAATTCTGACACAAATCGACCATCAATCGTGACGCGGCGCCGCTGTTGTCCTTTGTTATCACCGCATCGCCTGTCAATTACTCTGACGTCCTACACGCGGGCTCTGTAACTGCTCGCCGATCGGCCGCAAATCGCCCATCAGCCGGTGCAGGAGTAACAGCGCCGTCAAGTGAAATGCGCCCATCGTCAGAAACACGGGAGTGTAACCATAGTGCGTCACTACGTATCCCGGAATAATCGCGGAAAACAGGAAGCCACCCAGCCCGCCCAGACACCCGCCGATTCCGGTGATCGAAGCGATCGCCTGTTTGGGAAACACGTCCGACGCCGTCGTATACAGATTCGCCGACCAGCCCTGATGCGCCGCCGTTGCCAGGGCCATTAACCCGATGGTGGTCACGGAGCTCTCGGCCAGCACACACATCGCCGCCACCGGCATGCAACCGGCGCACAACGCCATTGCGGTTTTGCGCGCTGTTCCGTTGCTCCATCCCCGTCGGATCAGATAGCCCGAAATCCAGCCGCCGCCCACTGACCCAAGGTCGGCCATCAGGTAGATGACTGGAAGAGCCCAGGAGATCTGCTTCATGTCGAACTTGCGCACATCATGCAAATACGACGGCAGCCAAAACAGATAGAACCACCAGACGGGATCAGTAAAGAATTTCGCAATTGCGAATCCCCACGTCTGCCGGTAACCGAGCGCCTGCATCCATCCAACGGAGGATTTTCCGGCATCCTCCTGGTCAGACCGGATGTAGTCGAGCTCCGCCTGGCTCACCGATTTGTGCCGTTCGGGAGTGCGGTAGTGAAGAATCCAAAACACCAGCCACACAAAGCCCGTGGCGGCGGTGATGAGGAAGCACGCCCGCCAGCCAAAGATCCCGTACATCCAGGCAAACAGCGGAGGTCCGGACATCGACGCGACGTTGGTCCCGGCATTGAAAATTCCCGTCGCGAACGCACGATCGCGCTTAGGGAACCACTCGGTCACGCTCTTGATCGCCGCCGGAAAGTTTCCCGATTCTCCCAGACCCAGCATGCCGCGCCAGATCCCCAGCGAGAGCGGACCCGTTGCGATGGAGTGAAACATGGCCGCCAGTGACCACCAGATCAACGACGCTGCATAGCCAATCCGGGTCCCGATCTTGTCGATGAGCTTGCCCGTGAAGAGAAAGCCGACGGTGTAGGCGATCTGAAATGCGCCGGCGATGTAGCCATACTGCAGGTCCGAAATCGACATTTCGGCCCGGATGAAAGGAATCAGGAATCCGAGCAGGATTCGATCCAGATAGTTGATCGTGGTGGCAAAAAACACCAACGCGAGCATGCCCCAGCGCACCCGGGTCATGGCGGCATCGGCGGGGTTGGGCGGCAATGAGCGATTATAGTTGATGGTGCGGAAATGCGTCATTCTTGCCGCCGGCCGCGGCACGCGCTTGGGCGAAGCCACTGAAGATAAGCCGAAGCCCATGGTCCCCATCGGAGGTAAGCCGCTCCTCGAGCATATTCTCGACCGGCTGCGTACCGCGGGCATTGAAGCAGCATTCATCGTCACCGGCTATAAGGCCGAAATGATCGAGCAGCATCTGGCAGCCTATCCGATGCCAATCACGTTCCGCCGCCAGAAGACGATCGACGGCACCGCGCGGGCAACTCTGCTCGCCCGCGAATGGGTGGGCCAGGATTCGTTTCTGATGACCTACGCCGACACCCTTACCGAGCCCGAAAACTACCGCGCCATGATTTCGATGATCGAGAACGCTCCTCAAGCCGCCGCGGTAGTCGCAGGGGGATGGGTAGACGATCCGTGGCAGGGGGCAGCGGTGTATGTCGAATCGGGGCGTGTCGTCCGCATCATCGAAAAGCCGCCGCCTGGCACTTCGACAACTCACTGGAACAGCGCCGGATTCTATACCTTTCGGGCGGACGTGTTTGAGGAGATTGTGCGGGTGCCAAAGTCGCCGAGGGGCGAGTACGAACTCACCTCAGCGTTGGCGCAAATGATCGAAGCCGGTAGGACACTACTGCTGCACGCTGTGGAGGGCGGTTGGCGCGATGTGGGCCGGCCGGAAGACTTACCCGTTGCGGAACGGCTTATCAGGCAGTAGGCGTCGCCGGTTTATAGGCAACGCAGTCGATTTCGACTTTCATCTGCTTGTTGGCGAACTTCGCCTCCACCGTTGTGCGGGCCGGCTTGGCGGCGCCGAAGAATTCGGCGTAGACTTCGTTCATCGCGGCGAAGTCATCTCCACTCGAGAGGAACACACTGCATTTCACGACGTCCTGCATCGTCACGCCGCAGCCTTCGAGAATGATGCGGATGTTGTTCAAGACGACGCGTGTCTCGTGTTTGATGTCGCCATAAGAAAACTGATTGGTCGCCGGGTCGATGGGACCCTGACCAGCGACGTAAACAAAGTCGCCGGCGCGCACGACGGGTGAGTAGGGCCCACGGGGGATCGGCACGCCAGGCGGCACAATGCGTTCGATCATTCGGGTTTCCTCCGTCTCGGCCGCTTCATAGGCGCGCGGTTTCCGTCCATCTCCCTTTTCTTGGGCGGCTTGCGAGTAGTTCGCGGAGCGACAGGCTTGGGATCCGGTTCGAAAATCGAAGGTTGACCCTCGACGATAGGCTGGCGCTCGTCGTATTCGTGCGGTTGCTCGACCGGATCCGGTTCGGGCGGAGGAGCGGGCGGATAGAATTCAGCGCCCAGATGGACGAGCAGGCCGCGCTCTTCATCGGGCTCGGCACGAACCACAGTGCGATCCTGAGCGAAATTGATGAGTTCGTTGAATTCCTGGAAGCCGTAAGCTTTCCAGTCGAAGTCGGGAAGCTCCTCTTTCATCCATTGAGCGAGCTCGTCGGCGGAGGCTCCGCCGTCTTCCATGTCGAGGCGGTGAGTTTCCAAAACATCCCGTAGCGCGGGCAGGGCGTCTTCAGGGCGCAGCATGGGCTTATCGCTGACACGGTTGTGTTTGCGCTCGATCAGATAGCGGCCGCCGCCGCCAGTGACGTGCACGAAATCCGCCTTCTTCAATTGTTCGACGAACTCGGAGAAGCTGTGCGCCCCGTAGGCCTTTTCGTTGAAGTTGGGGCTGAGCTGGAGCATCGTCGACTTGAGCAGCCCGAGCTGTGGCTGTACGGCACGGCGCTCAAGAACTTCGAGTGCGCGTTCGACCAACGGCAGCGACTGACCCAAGTCGAGGGGAGCCGGCCGCTCCTTGGGGCCCCTCCGATCGTGTCGATCGGGCCGATCCTGCCGATCGGACCGGTCCTGCCGATCCGGCCGGTCCTGCCGATCCGGGCGATCGCCTCGATCCGCGCGGTCCTGTCTCTCGAACCGTAGCTTCCCGTGTTGACGGCGGTCGTCGTCGCGAAGAGCCTCACGCGGCAGATCGTCCAGCAAAGATTCGTAGCTGACAAACTCGTGGCAATTCTGTTGGAGGATGGTGGAGGTGAACGCTTTACCGCCAACGATAAACACGGTCTTGCCATATTCCTTTAGTTTGTTGACGAGCGGAATAAAATCGCTATCCCCGCTTACGATGGCGAAGGCGTTGACATGAGTGTGGGTGAACGCCATTTCGAGCGCGTCGAGAGCGAGGTTGATGTCGGCTCCATTCTTGTCGCCGCGAGGCGAAGGAATTCGTTGCACCATCTGTACGGCGTTTTCGGCCATCTGGCGCGTGGCGCCCTCCTGGCGGCTCCAATTGGCATACGCGAATTTGGCGACGATGACGCCCCGCTCTTTCAGTGCGTCCAGCACCGGAGCTACATGAAAATCCCGTCGTAACGTGGATTTGACGCCGATTTCGATATTGTCATAGTCGAAAAATACGGCGATATTAATCTTGTCTTGCATGGTTACTTCTTCTTACTGTTTATCCTGACTTCAGCCGCGACCGGGGATTCAGGCCGCTTGCCGCTGCGCGGCTGAGCGTACGAATTCCACGATCGATTCCAGTGAGGCTCCCGGTTGGAACACCGCCGCGACGCCGATTTTTTTCAACTCGGTCGCGTCCTCATCCGGGATGATCCCGCCGGCCACGACCGCAACATCGGTCATTTGCTTTTCGGCCAGCAGCTCCATCACGCGAGGAACGATCGCGTTGTGCGCGCCCGACAGAATGGACAACCCGATCACTTGCACATCTTCCTGCATAGCGGCGTTGACGATCATTTCGGGCGTCTGGCGCAGGCCGGTGTAGATAACTTCCATACCCGCGTCGCGCAGCGCCCGGGCGATCACTTTCGCGCCACGGTCGTGCCCATCAAGTCCCGGCTTTGCAACCAGGACCCGGATGCGTGTCTCCATTCGCGGTTCCGCCCCACTCGCTACTATTAAACCACACTCCGCTCTTCCCACGAGCCGAAGGTGTCCCGGAGAGTGTCGCAAATCTCGCCGACGGTGGCGTAGGCCTTTACCGCCTCGAGAATCGGAGGCATCGTGTTACGGCTGCCTTGGGCGGCCGCGCGAAGATCCGCAAGAGCGTGAAGGACGCCCTTACTGTCGCGGCGCGTGCGTAAGGAGCGGACTTTTTCAATTTGCCGGCTGGACACGTTTTCGTCGATCTGGAGCAGCGGGATGGGTTCCTCTCGCTGCGTGTTGAACGCGGTGACACCGACGATCAGTCGTTCCCCGGATTCCACCTGCTTCTGATAGCGATAGCTAGCGTTGGCGATCTCCTGCTGGGGGAATCCCTGCTCGATCGCGTGGATCATTCCGCCCATTCCGTCGATCCGGCGAACATAGTCATCTGCTTCGGCCTCCATTCGCATGGTGAGATCTTCGACAAAGGAACTACCGCCCAACGGATCAGGAACGGCCGTAACCCCGCTTTCATAAGCGAGGATTTGCTGGGTACGCAAGGCGATCGTAACGGCATGCTCGTTGGGGAGCGCGTAAGCTTCGTCGAGAGAATTCGTGTGCAGCGACTGGCATCCACCGAGCACGGCGGCCAGCGCCTGGACGGTGGTTCGCATCACATTGTTATAGGGCTGCTGCCAGGTGAGCGAGCAGCCGGCGGTCTGAGCGTGGAACCGAAGCTTCCAACTTCGTTCTTCGCGAGCGCCAAAGCGATCGCGCATGACGTGAGCCCACATCGTCCGGGCCGCGCGGAATTTGGCGATCTCCTCGAAAAAGTCATTGTGTGAATTGAAGAAGAAGCTGAGTCGTCCAGCGAAAGAATCAACCGGCAATCCGCGCTCGATGGCCCACTCAACGTACTCAATGCCGTCCCGAAGCGTAAAAGCGAGTTCCTGCACAGCGGTGGAGCCGGCTTCGCGAATGTGATAGCCGCTGATCGAGACCGGGTTGAATCGCGGTACGTGCCGCGCCCCGAACTCGATGGTATCGGTGACGAGTCGCATCGAGGGCCGCGGCGGATAGATGAACTCTTTTTGGGCGATGTATTCCTTGAGAATGTCGTTTTGGAGAGTGCCGTTCAGCCGGTCCCAGGAGACCCCTTGCTTTTGCGCTACAGCAAGGTACATCGCCCAGAGCACGGAGGCGGGCGAGTTGATGGTCATCGAGACACTGACCTGGCCCAGGGGTATGCCATCGAGCAGCGTTTCCATGTCCTCGAGCGAGGAGATCGCAACACCGCACTTGCCGACTTCCCCAACCGATTGCTCATCATCGGAATCGTAGCCCATGAGCGTGGGGAGATCGAAGGCGATCGAGAGCCCGGTCTGTCCCTGGCCGAGCAGATAGCGGTAGCGCGCGTTGGTTTCCTCGGGAGTGGCGAAGCCGGAGAACTGGCGCATGGTCCACAGTCGGCCGCGATACATGGTCTCGTGAATGCCGCGCGTGTAGGGAAATTGGCCGGGCGCCGGTGGGTCCGGTCGAGCGTCGCGGCCATAGAACGGCTCAAGCGGAATTCCGCTTAAGGTTTCGAAGACGCGACCTGGTTTCTTCATTCCTTCCCCGTACAATGATAAAGAGTGAGCGACGAAAAGGTCTACCACGATCCGCATGTTGCCCTCAATCGGATCTACACCAAGCGGGGTGATGCGGGTCTGACGAGCCTGGTGGGTGGACAGAGGGTCTCGAAAGGTTCCCCGCGGATCGAGTCATACGGGACCGTGGACGAACTGAATGCGGTCCTGGGGCTCGCGATCGTGTCGTGCGGCGAGGATGCCCGGCTGGCGCGGTTAGGGGAGATTCTACTCCGGGTCCAGCATGAGCTCTTCAATTTGGGGTCGCTGCTGGCGACACTGGCGAAGGACGTTCATCCCCAGCAGCCCAGGATTACCGGCGTCGAGGTGGAGCAGCTCGAGCGGGAGATCGATGAGATGAACGAGAGGCTACCGGCGTTGCGATCGTTCGTGCTGCCGGGCGGGTGCCGGCTGAACGCGGAGCTGCACCTGGCGCGGACCGTTTGCCGGCGGGCGGAGCGGGTCACGGTCGCGTTGGGCAAGCTGGAAGACGTGCCGGAGGAAGCGGTCCGTTACTTGAACCGGCTGAGCGATGCACTCTTTGTGTGGAGCCGGTGGGCGAACCAGGCTTTGGGGGTCGGGGAAGTGTTGTGGGAGCCGAACCGGGCGGCGTCGGGGAGGAAGTAAATCTTCTGATGGAAATTCAGCGACGTGTGTTTTGTCAAACCAGCGGATTACGCCCCCTCACTCCCGTTGTCTCGCGTATACTTCCGTAAGACTGGACCGGCCCGAAGGGTGCGGGCCAGAGGCACCGCAGTGAGTGGCACGATGACGGCATAAGGAGGGAATTCCATGTTCAAGGAACTATTCGAACTCAGCCAGCAGCAGAAGAAAGGTCTCATGTTTTACCTCAAAGGCGGACACCAGGTGGGAGGAGCAGTGACCAAGATCGTCAGCGACGATGTCATCGAGGCTCGGAACCAGCAGTATGGCCGCATCATCATCCTCGTGTCATCGATAGAGGCGATCGCGATGCCCTGAGCGCAGTTGCTGCGCCATTTCAAAGCGAGGGTTGTGGCCCTGAATAACGCGCACGTGGACGGATCAGTTCACCTGCGGCATACTGCTCGATCGCGTGGGCGATCCAGCCGATCATTCGCCCTAAGGCGAACAGAACCAGTGGAGCGTCCACCGGCAACCCGTACGTCCGTGTCACTGCCACCAACCCGAAATCGAGATTAGGAGGAGCCTGCAGCTCCGAGCCTGCCCTCGCAAGATTCCTCACGAACTGCCACTCCGCATTATTTCCAGCGGCCTCTGCCATCTTTAGCAACATCGCTGCGCGCGGATCACCCATAGGATAGAGAGGATGGCCATATCCAGGTAAGCTCTCTCCGCGGCGAAGCCGATTCGCTAGCACTGCCCGGGCACGTGCCGGCGTTGCGGCCTCGGCAAACAGCGCGGATAGACGTTCCGCGGCTCCGCCGTGCCGATGCCCCTTCAGGGTCGCCATGGCGGCGGATACTACGTCATAGGGCGAGGCGCCGGCCGAAGCAGCGCATCTGGCAACAAAAGCCGAGGCATTCAGTTCGTGGTCGGCGCAGAGGACCAAAGCGATTCGAATCACCTCGCCCGCGGCTGGCTTCTTCGGCGCCCAAACGGCTTGCAGCGATCGATGAATGGGAGCCACCGAGTGGCGCCCGGCGATCACCGTGGTGAGCAGCCGGGCAATGCGCGCTCCGGTAAGCCTTACACCCTCTGGGCGCAAGTCATAGGACGCCAGATCGGCTCCCCCCGCGAACGGCAATGCGGTTTGCAGCAAAGTCAACGGGCCATTGTTGGCACGGGCCTCGGCACAGCTCCGAAGGCGCGCCAGTTGACCGGGCGAGAGCACGGGCGTTTGCTCGAACAGGCACCCACGCTCGGCAGGCTCTGCTTCCCACAACAGCTCTGCCATTTCTTCCAGTGTTCTCTCTTGTGCCAGCTTCAAGGCATCCTGTCCTCGATAGTAGAACTTGCCCTCATGGATGAGTGTGATGCCCGAGTCAAGCACAGGGCTTCCCCAATGCAGTCCCCGCGCAGCGGCCTTCGCCGGATCGCGCCGTAGCTCTTTCCGTTCTAGCAACCGCTCGATGTCTTCGCGGTAATAGCGGCGCTCTCGTGGTTGCCCGGGTAAGGGCTCTGAACGTAATTGGCCGCGGCTCGTATATGCGTATAGGGTCGCCTTGGTTACGCCCAGTGCGTCCGCTGTCTCCTGGGCTGTCCAGTAAGGTCTTTCGCTTCCGGTCATCCTTGTATATTGATTATACAATCAATATTGACAATATATCCGGGCGTCCGGAACATGAAGACATGATGCAGGGCTTGGAAGATCTGGCGCCGTTCGCCAGTTTTGAGGAAGTCGCTTATCTGCTGCTGCATGGCCGCTTGCCCGATCCATCGGAGGGCGCGGAATTCACCGAAGACCTGGCAAGCCGGCGTGCACTGCCACAGCCGGCCATGGCACTGCTTGAGGAAGCTGCGGCTGTCGAGGCGCCGCCCATCGACGTCCTGCGCATGGCGGCGCCACTTCTCGGTCTGGGCAGAGCGGAAGACGCTCGACAGGATGCGATCACGTCGATTGCGTGCTTCCCAACGATTGTGGGAGCCTATTGGCGCATTCGCAACGGTGAGGCGCCCGTCCCCGTCCGCTGCGATCTCGGGCACACAGCCTACTACCTCCATCAACTGTCTGGCGTCGAACCACCACCCGAGCGCGCTCGCGCCCTGGAACGTACCTGAATACCGTCTGCGATCACGGGCTCAATGCGTCCACGTTTGCGGCCAGGGTGATCGGATCCACACGATCCGATGTCATCTCCGCGATCACTGGCGCGGTAGGAGCCCTCAATGGCCCCTTGCATGGCGGAGCACCTGGTCCAGCGCTCAATATGGTATTCGAAATCGGCGCCCCCGAGCGCGCCGAAACCGTCATCCGAGCGAAGTTGGATCGGAGTGAGCGGTTGATGGGGTTCGGACATCGCGTCTACCGCGTCCGCGATCCCCGCGCCGATGTGCTGGCGCAAGCGGCCGAGCGGTTCTATTCGAGCGGAGGGGACCGGCGCCTTTATGACCTGGCGCGGACGGTCGAAGAGACCGCACTTCGTCTGCTACGTGAACGCAAGCCAGACCGCCGGCTCGATACCAACGTGGAGTTCTACACTGCCCTGCTGTTGCACGGGCTGGGCTTGCCCGCTGAACTGTTCGCTGCAACCTTCGCCGTGGGACGTATACTTGGCTGGGCCGCTCATTGCCTGGAGCAGCTTCGCGAGGGAAGGCTGATCCGGCCTCAATCTCCACGTCGGCCCGGTCGGACGTCGCTACGGCGGCGCTCCCATTTATGCCGCGCACTAAAGCGGATTTCTCGACCCGAATTCCGGTATTCCAAAACAAAAGCGGAGAGCCCATCTGGTTTGAGGACTCTCCACGTCTGTAAAGACCGGAAAGAAAATCCCGATCCCGAGAGAACTACTTGGGGCCAAAGTATACCACGAACCCCACGAGCAGCGTGTCCATGCTCTTGTGGTTTCCGGTCTGGTTGCCGCGGTCGAAGTAGGGCTTGTCGGACCAGTCGCGGCGGTATTCGAAGCGGGTTAGAAAGCCCTTCTGCATCTTCATCTCGGCGGTAATGGTGAATTCCTTCAGCGCCTGGGCAACGAGCGTGATGAAGCCATCGCGATCCTTGTAGTACTCGAAACGCGGGCTGATGGCGAACCAGCTATTGGCCGCAAAACGGGCGGCGACTCCGATGCCTTGAAAGACACTATCGGTTCCCGTGGAGCCCTTGACTTTCTTGTCGACCCCATAATCGTAGTTGACATAGAAGCTTGCCTTGTCATGCGGCGTCAAAAGCACCACTGTGTCGATAAAATGGCGAATGCCTTCGTTGGTGTCGGTCTTCTCCGGTCCCACGTAGTAGTTGTTGAACAGCGACACTTTCTTGCTTGTCAATGCGCTGGTGAATCCAACGGTCTTGCCGCTGTTGTTGTCTTCCACATTGTTCCAGCCGTTGACGAGTTGGAACCCGGCTGTCCAGAAGCTGGTGACCGGTTTCGAGACGCGAGCCCCAAAGTGATAATAGGGGCCATTGGCATACAGGAAGGCACGCGAGTAGTTCCAATTGAGATGCGTTTCGGTGAGCTCGGCGCCGGCGCTGGTGTAAAATTTGCCGAAATCGAACTGGAAACCGCCGGCGTTGGCCGGCTTGACCGACAGATAGGCCTGCGGGATCAGACGCATGAGACCCCTTCCTTCCGCGAAGGGCTCGGTGGCATGGATGACATCCCAGGCCCGTCCAAAGCCGAGGTCCACCCGGAATCCGACGGGATCGGGCGCGTGCTCCGCGACCAGCTTGGCCATGTTCAGACTGAACGAATTCGCCCGCACGTCGAAGTTGCGGAGGTTATTCGTTCGCGAGGCGGGATGATTGAAGTTGAAGCTGTAATAGCCGTCAATCAAGCCACTGAAATCAATTGGTCCAGCCGACCAGGCGGGAGGCGCTGATGAGGGCGCGGGTTGCGAGTCGGCGGGTGGCGTTTGTCCGAGCAATGTCGTGGCCAACACAACTCCTGCTGCAAGCTGAGATCGCTTCATGGGATAAACTTGTTCTCCAGGATGAAGTCAGTGAACCCGTGAACCAAGGCGAGACACGCAACCGGGTTCTCTGCTGCGAATCAGAATAAACCTCCCTTTGTGTCTGTATCCAATAGATAATTTGGATGCGCCTGATAGGTCAGAACACAATATGGCAACGGCTTGTTTGTCATAAGTGATTGAAAGCGCAGATGCATCGGGCAATCCGCGGAGCCTGGACGGCGCCCGCGCCACCTACAACCCTCCGATAGGAAATTTCAATTACCTCCATAGAAACATTGAGTTTGCCGAATCGCCGGATCAACGGCATGATGGGATAGTCCGCTGCATCTGCGGCGGCGTCGTTTCCCATCTGGAGAATGCGTATAGCCATGTTTAGAACTAGAAGTGTGCTCGTGTATCTCGCCGCCACGGCCGCGGCCTTAGCGCAAGCGCCGCCTGACAAAATTGCCGCGCTCGAAGCCGCCGTTCAATCGGCGCAAACGTCCGGCGATAACGCATGGATGCTCACCAGCTCCGCGCTAGTCTTACTGATGACTGGACCTGGCCTCGCCTTGTTCTACAGCGGACTCGTCCGCCGCAAGAACGTTCTGGGCACCATGATGCAGAGTTTCATCCTGATGGCTCTCGTCAGCGTCTTGTGGGCGCTGTTCGGGTATAGCTTGGCATTTGGCGAGGGTTCTCCTTTCATCGGCGATCTTCGCTACCTGATGTTGGGTGGAGTCGAGGGGGCACCGATGCCAGACTATGCGGCGACCATTCCGCACCAGACTTTCATGCTATTCCAGCTCATGTTTGCGATCATCACGCCAGGGCTGATTTGCGGCGCTTACGCCGAGCGCATGAAGTTCAGCGCGATGGTTCTGTTCTCGGCGCTTTGGCTCATCCTCGTCTACTGCCCCATGGCGCACATGGTATGGGGCAAGGGAGGCATGTTCAATGCGTTTCTCGGAGGCTCAATCCCCGCCTTCGACTTCGCGGGAGGCACGGTGGTCCATATTACTTCCGGAGTCTCCGCGCTGGTCTGCGCGCTCGTTATGGGCAAGCGCAAGGGGTACGGATCGGAGCCGATGAAGCCGCACAGCATGGTACTGAGCTTCATCGGCGCGTGCCTGCTCTGGGTTGGCTGGTTCGGATTCAACGCGGGAAGCGCGCTGGGCTCCGGCAGCCTTGCCACCAGCGCATTTGCCGCCACTCATTTTGGCGCCGCGGCCGCGACGTTAGGATGGGTCCTGATGGAATGGATGCGGAACGGCAAGCCGAGTGTCCTGGGAGGCATCTCGGGAGCGGTGGCCGGACTGGTGGCGATCACGCCCGCTTCCGGCTTCGTGAAGCCGATGCCCGCCTTGATCATCGGATTCACGGCCGGCGTAGTCTGCTATCTCATGTGCTCGGTGATCAAATCCAAGTTCGGTTATGACGATTCGCTGGACGCCTTTGGCGTTCATGGCGCCGGGGGCACTCTCGGCGCGATTCTTACTGGTGTGTTCGCCACCAACGCCATCAACAGCGCTCTGAAGGGGTCCGATGGCAAACCTCTTCCCCTCGGTCTCGTCGACGGGAACGGCGGACAAGTGATCAACCAAGTGATGGCTTCGGCCATGGCCTGGGGCCTTGCCCTCGTGGGGACCTTTATTATCTTGAAGATTGTGGACGCGGTCGTAGGGTTGCGCGTAACAAATGAGCAGGAATACGAAGGCCTCGACATCAGCATGCACGGTGAAGAAGGGTATAATTTCGAGGCATAGGACGAGGAGCGCACCATGAAAAAAGTAGAAGCGATCATCCAACCATTCAAGCTCGAAGAAGTCAAGGAAGCCCTCAAGAATATCGGTATCGACGGCATGACCGTCACCGAAGTCCGCGGCCACGGCCGCCAGAAAGGTCACAAGGAGATCTACCGGGGTCAGGAATACATGGTGGATCTTCTCCCTAAAGTCAAGATTGAACTGGTCATCGCCGACCCTCGCCTGAACGAAGTGGTCCACACGCTCACGAGCGCGGCGAGAACTGGAAAGATCGGAGACGGTAAGATTTTCGTATATGACGTCGCCGACGCCGTCCGGATCCGAAATGACGATCGTGGAGAATCCGCCCTCTAACTCGGCCGCGTTTGTAAAGGCGGAGACAGACCGCCTGCAGCGTGAGTTTGAGTCCTCTGGCGACGCGGCCACATTCCACTCCGGGCGATCGTCTTTGATTGACCTAGCGGTCCAGCACCGTTACAAAGAGCATTTGGAGCCGGCATTTGCTTCCGGATTGGCTTTGTTGGCGGTCGGCGGCTATGGCCGCCAGGAGTTGTTCCCGCATTCCGATGTCGATCTGCTGCTGCTGGTAGCGGCTACGCCGGAGGGCAGCCGCAAAGAGGCGGTGGCGCGCTTCCTGCAGTCGCTTTGGGATGCGGGTTTCCGGCTGAGCCAGTCCGTTCACAACGTTGCGGAGTGCTGCGAGATGCACGGCGGGAACATTGAGCTGAACGCGAGTCTCCTGGACCAGCGCTTTCTGATAGGGGATCAACGGCTCCAGCAGGATCTCAGTACACGCTTCCCGAAGTTTCTGCACAGCCAGAGGACTTCGCTCGCACGGCAGTTGTGCAAGCTGGCCCACGAGCGCCACGCGAAGTTTCACGACACCATCTACCACCTCGAACCCAACCTCAAAGAGGCGCCAGGCGGCCTTCGCGACCTGCATCTGCTTGGCTGGTTGAATCATCTGTTCGACGCCACCGCTTCGGGCTGGCAACGAGAGTTGTCGGAATCCCGCGCCTTTGTGGCCGCGCTCCGCACCTTTCTGCACCTTCGGTCCGGCCGCGATAACAACCTAGTCAGCTTCGACGTGCAGGAAGAAGCTCCGGCGCAATCCTACCTCCGTTGCAACTCGCCGGCCGGTTTCATGCGAGAGTATTTCCGGAACGCGCGCGCGATTCATCGCGCCGCCGTGCGCGCCATGGAATCTGTTGAAGAGAAGGGAAATTCGTTGCTCGCGGGTTTCCGGGACTGGCGATCGCGTCTGTCGAACGCAGACTTCACGGTGTCGCGCGACCGCATTCTCTTCAAGTCACCGCACCATCTGGAAGCGGACCCGAATCTTCCCCTCCGGCTCGGAGAGTTCATTGCGCGGCACAAGGTTTCGCTGCACGCGGAAGCCGAGCGCCGCATCCAGCAGCATTTGCCGGCCATCCGCGATCACCTGGAACATCCTCGCTCCATCTGGCCTCTGGTGCGCGCCATGCTCAACCAGCCCAACGCGGCCGCGGGTCTCCGCGCTCTGCATGACAGCGGCATCCTCGGTGCTCTTTTCCCCGAGTGGGATTCGATCTATTGCTACGTCATTCGGGACTTCCACCATCGTTACACCGTGGACGAGCACACGCTCATCGCCATCGAAAGCCTCGAAGAACTGGCCAGGACGAAAGATCCGTCGCACCGCCGCTTCGCCGGCCTTCTCAGCGAAATCGAGGACCTATCGATTCTTCGGCTGGCGCTGCTGTTCCATGATGTTTCCAAAGGGGAGGAATCCGAGCGCCACTGCCTCGAGTCCGCGACGATGGCGGATCAAGCCGCGGCACGGATCTCGATCCCTCCGCACGAGCGGCAGATGTTGCGCTCGCTGATCGAGCGGCACTTGGATTTGTCGTCCGCGATGACCAGCCGCGATCTCGAGGATCCTGCCACGGCGCGCTGGCTGGCCGACCGGGTCGGCACCGTCGAAGTGCTCAAGAACCTGACTCTTCTTACCTATGCCGACATCGGCGCCGTGCATCCTTCCGCGCTCTCCCCCTGGCGGCTCGATCAGCTTTGGCGCGTATACGTGGTCAGCCACCAGGAGCTCACCCGCGAACTTGTCACCGACAAGATCGCCGAGGGCAGCGCCTCGAAAGGTCCGGCGGAAGTGCAGGCGTTCCTCAAGGGGTTCCCGACCCGGTATCTGCGCATTCACACCGAAGAAGAAATCCGCGCCCACTTCGACCTGGAAAAGGCTCGCCAACAGTATGGCGTCGCCCTCGAGATCCGCAAACAGGAAGCCGTCTATCATCTCACGGTTCTCGCCAAGGACCGGCATTACCTGTTCGCTTCGGTGGCGGGCGCGCTGGCCGGGTTCGGCATGAACATCGTGAAGGCGGAGGCCTTCGCCAATCAGCAGGGAACGATCCTCGATACGTTCGCCTTCACCGATCCCAAGCGGACGCTGGAGCTCAATCCGACCGAGCTCGACCGCTTGCGGCAGACGATCGAGCGTGTCCTGCTCGGCAGGATCGACGTGAAGGCTCTTCTGAAGAACCGGCCCAAGCCGTCGCCGCCCACAAGGAGCAGCCGCATTCAAGGCCGCATTAACTTCGACACTGAAGCCTCGGATGCCGCCACACTCGTCGAGGTGGTGGCCGAAGACCGTCCCGGATTACTCTACGATCTGGCTTCGGCCTTTTCAGAGGCGGGGTGCAGCATCGAAGTAGTCTTGGTGGACACGGAGGCGCACAAGGCAATGGACGTATTCTATGTGACGGCTCATGGCCGCAAGCTTACGGCTGATTTGCAAGCGCGGCTTCGCGGGGAGCTGCAGCAGGTTGTGGTGCAGTAGTGGCCAACGCGTGTCTTGAAGCCAGCCCCTAGCCGCATTCCTGGAATAACCGTGAACGCGAAATCGACCTCGTAGAGGCATCCCTCAGTGCCTGGTAAGAAGTAATCAGTTTGCCGATTCCTGATCTTGCTGATTGTTCCGGGCTGAATCAGCTTTGGGTGTAGGTCTGCATCGGAAAGGGATGTGACAAGGCTGGCTTCCAGTTCAGCGTGAGTTTCCGGCAAGCGTGCGTACAGCTAACGACGGCTGGTCACTATGGAGAGCGGCGACTCATTTCTTGTCCTTCTCAGCGGGTTTCACTCGGAGGAACAGTTCATCCCACGCGTGATGTTTTCCGGAAGAAGTCGGACGGCCGCCCGGAAAGGTCTGCTTCAGCAACTGGACGTCGGAGATTTGAGCCGTCACCATCCATCGCCAGCCGGGAAGTGGGCGACTGCTGTAGCCGCCAACCTGATACGTCAGAAGTTTGATGGAGCCGTTGTGCTTGCCGTAATCGTGCGGTTCGACGATGCGATCTTTGTTCCAGTAGCGGAGTCGAAGCAGCCTTGTCTGCTCGATCGCGGTGCGGATCAGTTGGTCAACGGTCAGCGCCGGTTTCGGTGACATAGCGACCCTCCACCAGTGTGTCAGTGATCTGCGAGAATGCGGCGAACCGAGGTGCGACCGATCTGCAGCCGGCGGGCGATCTCGGCTTTACTGACGCCAGCCCTATGCAGCTTTCGGACCTGGCTGGCGTGGCGAGCCGCGGTGATGGGACGCCCGAGTTGCTTGCCGTTCAGCCGTGCTTGGGCGAGTCCGGCACGAACGCGTTCACGCAGCACTTCGTGTTCGAACTCAGCAAACTCGGCAAGCAGACCTGCCATGGCGCGTCCGGTCGGCGTGGTCAGGTCGAGCGCTTCGGTGAGCGACAAGAAACCCACACCCAGTTCGGCGAGTTCCTTCAGCGTGACGACCAGATCGGCCAGCGAGCGGCCCCAGCGATCGAGTCGCCACACCAACACGACATCGATCTCACGCCGGCGCGCTGCCTCGATCAATCGCGTGCGGAGTTCCCGTTGTGCTGCGCCGGAGCCGACCTCTTTCACTTGCAAGGCAATCCTCCAACCGCGCCTATTCGCGTACTCCCGCATGGCGCGCATCTGCAGCGGCAGAGTCTGCTGGTCGTGCGTGGACACACGCGCGTAGAGGCCAACCCGAAACATTTTCGGCTGCTTGCGTCCCTGGCCAAAAACCCTTTCCGATTTTGCTTTCGGGGAGGCCCGTTTTACCGGCATTTCGCGATGCCCGATCCTCATGGCCTTAATCTATCCTTTTCGGCCAGGCAGGACCTATGATATTACGCGGCTGCAGGCGCCGCCAGCCGCGCCAGGGTCTCACGGTAGCTCCACGGCATCCACGCCGCCGGGTTCTGCTGCAACTCCGCGGTGTGCCGCTGCAACTCGGTGAGGTAGTCGAATGGATTCACGCCGTTGAGTTCGCAGGTATGGATCAGGCTCATGAATAGGTCGCCGACTTCAGCTCCGTTCATCGTCTTGTAAAACAGGGCGTTCTTCCGGTTCAGAATGGCTTTCTTTAGTGCCCGTTCGACGATGTTGTTGTCGATAGGGGCGCCGGCTTGCCGCAGAAACAGAGTCAGTTTCTCCCAGTGATTCAGGAAATAGGAGATCGCCTTGCCCAGCCCGGAGTTCGGCTCCGTCTTATGTTCGGCCAGCTGTAACTCCATCCACTCCTGCAGTTGTTTCATCAGCGGACCGCTATGCTCCTGATGGAAGTGAAGCCGATCTGCAGGGGAAAGCTCTCGTTGCCGCGCCAGCGCGTCATGGTGATAGACGCTTCCCAGCGTCTCCAAAATATAGCGGCACTCCTCGGGAAAGTTCTCCACCACTTCCACTACCTGCCGCCTGCCATGCGCCAGGCAGTTGGCCTGCAAGGTCTGGCCGCCTTCCAGTTTGGGTGTGTTGCGCGATAGCGCATCACTCATCTGGATCGGCGGCGGCAGTTCCTGCGCACGCCGCTTCAGCACCTCGGCCAGGTTCTCGCCTGCATGCTTCCATCCCGTGAAGAACACCGCGATGGTCCATGCGCCCACCATCGACACGATCCCGCTGGTGGTTCCGGTGCGCTGATCGTCCGGCTCGCGTACCAGCCGCAGAATCCGCATCCCGGTGTCGTCGTTATGCATCACACTGCCTTGTGCTGTCTGCCGAATCAGTTCCTCCAACACCGGGCCGAGCAGTTTCGCAGCAGCCGCCACCAGTTCCCATTGCGTGGCCGCCGGCAACGGCATTCCCAGTTGCCCCTGCAGCCGTTCCAGTCGCTGAAAAGGCACTCCCGTCCCGTACTTCAGCAAGGCGATCATGGCCACTGCCGTCACTTCATACTTTTCCGAACCCGCTGCTTCCGGCTCCGGCGCGGTGAAGACCTGACCGCAGCCGTTGCAACGCAGTCGCTCCATCTCGTACACGGTGGCTTCCAGCGGCGCCAGTCCCACAAAGCGTATGCGGGTAGCTGGCTCCGGCTGGCGGTAGAGTTTTCCCCGCTGGCCTTCCGGACACCTTTCCCCGGCCTGGAGCCTGGGATGCGGAATCCAAACTCTGCGGGCGCCGGTGAAGGCTGCAGCGCCATTGCGTCCGTGACCAGCGACGGCGGATTTGCCTGGCTGTTGCTTGTCCGCTGCCGTGCTATCCGGCGGCAGAACTTTGCCGGTCTTCTCCGTGCTCCTGGTGCCTGGCAGATTTTCCGCCAGGGCGTGCAGGCGCTTTTCAGCTTGTGGCCGTCGGATTCGCTGAGCGGCGCGCGCTGACCGCGGTCGATGATCTGGTCCAGTTCGTCCAGATTCACCTCGATCCGTTTCTGTGACCTCATCTTCATGACTGGGTGAGTAACTCGCGAAAGTGCGGCGTCAGAGGTAAGCCGAGGATTTCTTTGATTGGGCGATTCGGCTTGTTGGTGTGATCGTCCTTGCCGCGTCCGGTGGTATGCCCCAATAGCAGCCAGTTGGCTGCCCGATAGCAGGTGCCGCGAAAACGGCCAGGATCAATGAACGTTTCTGCGAAGTAAACCGGGTGGCCGTACATTCGATCCCAGTCCTGTGCCAGCATGCAGGTCATTTTTCCCAGAATGTGTGATGCCAGGTGCGGCACCCGGAGCCACGGCAGAATCAGAAAGCGGGTGTTATAGGCGATGAAGCGAATGTTGCGCCGGCGCGCCTCCGCATTCCAGCCGATGTAGCGGTCGCGGCTGCCCAAGTGGCGCGGCGCCGAACTCCACGCCAGACACGCGATCGGCCGGACTTGTGCCCACGCCAGGTACTTCAGGTGTTCGCCCACTGGCTGTTCGTAGGCCAGGTAATGATAGTGTTCCATTAGGCTGTTGAACAGCGGCTCATCGCCGGTCCGTCGCACCGGTTGCAACTCCACTGGGCGAAGTTCGCTGAGAGGCCCGCTGATGGGCGTCGTGTCGATGAGCATCGGGGCAGGAGCTTCGCGGCTGACGAACGGATTCAGCGTTCGAAAACGGACGGGAGGCAGTTCGATCTCGCCGGCCCGGTGCAGCACGAGCAACAAGCCGCGGCATACCATGTCGCGCAAGGTGCCGTTGGCCTGTTTCCATTGCCAGGCCTCGCAAAGCAGCGCCGAAAGTCGCCGCCGGCTTGCGGTAGGATTCTCCGCGATTAACTGGCGAATCTGTACGATATCCTGGGTTGTCACCGCCCTCCCTCGATATCTCCATTCCGGCATTTGTGATCAGTGTGGCAGAGTCAAAAACGGAACGCAAGTGCTTTTTTCGGATTCGCAGAGATTTCTTTTAAGACCGCAAAGGTCGCCAGGGTGGTGGCGCTTCCGCATCGGGATTACCGGCGGCCAGCAGCAGTTGCGCCTGGTGCGCGCGCAGAGTCCGTGCGGGTTCGTCGCCGGTTGGCCACCATTGGAATCGTCCTTTGGATAAGCGTTTGGTGGCGATCCGGAATCCTTGGCCGTCGTACGCCAGCAGCTTAATCGCAGTGCCTCGGCGCGTGCGGAAGATAAAAACGCAACCGGAAAACGGATCGGCGTCCAACTTCTCGCGGCATAACTGCGCCAGGGCGTCAATGCCTTTACGGCCGTCAATGGCCTCGACCGCCACCAGGATACGGAACTGCGGCGCGATCTGGATCAATCGGCTACATCCAAAAGGGCTCG
>Ga0187893_10004190_pt1 | contig 27874 bp, 21 predicted proteins | sample MA1701074metaG_FD_139574 | JGI IMG/M metagenome (GOLD analysis project Ga0187893, IMG submission 139574) | White microbial mat communities from a basaltic lava cave in the Kipuka Kanohina Cave System on the Island of Hawaii, USA - MA170107-4 metaG ... | reverse complement strand
TCCAGCGGTTTTTCCGGCACAAGGGCATGGGACGTAAATGGAAGCTTCACCATGAACGGAGGACGCACCGGTACGAACCAGTTTCTGCTGAACGGAGCGCCCATTTCCACCCAAGGCACGTTCAACCTTTCGCCGAACGTCGAAGCGGTGCAGGAAATGAAGGTGATGGTCAACACCTACGACTCGCAGTACGGGCGTTCCGGCGGCGGGCACGTGAATACCACGCTGCGGTCAGGCAGCAACAACTGGCATGGGTCGATGTTCGATTTCTGGCGGAATCGGGTTCTGGACGCCAACACGAGACAGAACAACGCCGGAGGATCTCCGAGAGGATTCCGCAACCAGCATCAATACGGCGGCATCATCGGCGGGCCCGTTCGCAAGGACAAAGACTTTGTGTTTTTCAGCTTTGAAGGCTGGCAGGAGCGAACTCCTTTTCCTTCCGTAACAACAGTACCGCCAATGGAGATCCGCGGCGGTAATTTCAACTTCATACCGGCAGGGCAACGCACGCCTACTTTGGTGTTCGATCCGATGACCTCTGTTCCCTGCGACCGGCCAGGCGTCAGTTGCATCACTGGAGGCATCTACGTGCGGCAGCAATTCCCGGGCAACGTGATTCCCGCCAGCCGGATCAGCGCTGTAGCGCGCAATATATTGAATCTCTATCCCGCGCCGAATTTCAATCCAACCAGCCTGCAGCAAAACTACCTTCGGGCGGACAACCTCGGCAAGTATCGCTATGAACAGCCGATGGGCCGATGGGATCACATCATCGGTCAGAATGACCGCCTGAATATGGTGTTCACCTTCCAGGATGGCAGCGAATTCCGCAACAGCAACGGTTTCGATGCGCCGGCGCAAAATGGCAACATGCCGGGTACAGTGCGGCGCGACCTGAACTTCATCGTTTCCTACGACCGGACCATTTCCCCCACCAAGATCCTTCACGTGCAGGCCAGCTATAACCGCTTTATCCAGAACTTCCCTAACGTATCTGATCCTTCCTTCACTTGGGACAAACTGGGAATCAAGAACATCCCCACGGTTCCGACGTTCCCAACTAGGCTGGCCCCGCAGGTCAACGTCAGCGGATACAACAATATCCTCGGAAGCCAGTTTCTCAATGAAAGTTCGCGTCAACAGTTGAACTTCCAGGCGAGCTTTGCGCAGACCACCGGCAAGCATAGCCTCAAGTACGGATTTGAATGGGCGCAATTGATCCATCACACGCGCGCCTCCGGCAACGCAAGCGGCGTGTGGAGCTTCGATACGCGCTGGAGCCGCCAGCATTTTGGCCGCAGGCAGCCGAATCCTCTCGATGGCAATGGCTTGGCGGACCTGTTGCTCGGCCTGCTGGATAGCGGCAACATTCCGTTCAATGACACCAACCTGCGGCGGGAACCTTATCTGGCCGGCTACATTCAAGACGACTGGAAGCTTTCCGCCAAGCTGACTCTGAATCTTGGGCTGCGCTACGACATTCAGTTCCCTATGTATGAAATCCACAACCGGCTGGTTAGTGGCTTCGATTTTCAGGCCGCCAACCCTGTCAGCGACCAGGCTCTTGGGAACTGGCGGCGATTCGCGGCAACGACAGCTAACTACCCGGCGCCGCCCGGCGCAATACGCGGTGGACTGCGGTACGCAGGCGTAGGTGGCCAGCCGCGCCGGATCTATGATTTCGATCTGACCAATATTCAGCCTCGCATCGGAGTCGCTTACAATTTCCTTCCGAAGACCGTAATGCGTGGGGGCGTTGGCATCTTCCACCGCACCCTTCTCGGCGGCGTGACCTCGACCGGCTTCAGTCAGAACACGGACTTCATCAACTCGATTGACGGAGGTTTATCGCACCGCGGCGGCCTTACCGGGCCTTACTCGCTGGAGAATCCCTTTCCGGACGGACTTATTCCTCCGCTCGGATCAAGTCGGGGAATCCTGACCAATCTTGGAACCGGAGTCAGCTTCCAGGGCCGGCAACGCCCGGTTCCACGGACGTTTCAATGGTCTTACACGATTGAGCGGGAACTGCCATGGAGCATGGTTCTCGAAGCCAGTTACGTAGGAAGCTTGACCGTAAAGGAAAGTCGCACCATCCAGCTCTCCGACGCCTCCAAAGAGCATTGGGATATCGCCGCGGGGAATGCGAACTACTTCCAGCAGACCCTGCCTAATCCCTGGTTCGGGATTGCGCCCACCAACACGGCGCTCGGCGCGGGACCGCTCATTTCACGGCGCGACCTGCTGCGGCGGATCCCGCAGCACACTGGCGTCAGCATGAGCACCAACCCGTGGGGCCGCGCCTGGTACCACGGCTTGCAGGTGCGCTTTGAAAAACGCATGATGGGCGACCGCTCCCGCGCCGGCGCTCTCACCTGGGTGACCGCCTATACGTGGTCGAAAATGATGGAAAACGCGCTCCGGCAGGACTTTACTTTCGAATGGATGCCGTTCATCAATCAGGTTGCGGCCGAGGATCGCAGCCACAACCTGACCAACGCGCTCATCTGGGACCTGCCCTTTGGCAAAGGACGAACCTACCTGAATACCTTGAGCGGGGTGCCCCAGATACTGCTTGGCGGCTGGGCGTTCAATGCCACGCTGATCTATCAGTCAGGTGTGCCGCTGGGTTCATGGAATCGCTGGGAGTACCTGTGCGGCAATCCGCTGGCGGGCGATCGGACCGAAACACGCTGGTTTGACAACACCCGGTCCTGCTTCCGTCAGTTGAATCCGTTCGAGCTGACGCAGATGCCGTCCCGATTCCACCAGATCCGGTCTCACACGGCGCCGCAGCTCGATCTGATGGTCTCCAAACGCTTTAACATCACCGAGCGCTGGCAGTTGGAATTCCGCGGCGAGGCTTTCAACGCCACCAATACACCACTTCGCGGCGATCCACCGGCCGGCGACCCGTCCAACGCCCAGTTCGGCATTCTGCCCGTACAGCAGTTGAACTTCTCCCGCAACGTTCAGTTGGGTTTCCGCGTGCGTTTCTAATACCGGTCGTGTTTTGACCGATAAGGGACTCCAAGGAGTCCCTTAATGAGAATCTTCGAGACGGGCCTGGAAGGGCTGCAACGGGCCCAAGCCGCCCTGCAAACCACCGCCGCACGCATTGCACGGCTGCCCACCGGGATTGACCAGCCCCCTGGCGACGTTGTCGACATCAGCGCCGAAGCGGTCGCTTTACTGCTGGCCAAGAACGCTTATAAGGCGAACCTCAAAGCCATCGAAACGGCCGGCGAGATCTCCAGCTCCACGTTAGACCTGTTAGGCTGAGCAACGCTATTTCCTGCCGGTGTCCCGGTGCTGTTCCTTTACGGTGTACCCTTCCTTCGCAATCAGCTTTCCGATTTCTCCCGCCATCATTACGCTGCGGTGCTGGCCACCCGTGCATCCGAACGCGATCGTCAAATAGCTCTTTCCTTCACGCGTATAATGCGGGATCAGGTACAGCAGCAGTTTCGTAATGCGCTCGATAAACTCCTGGGTTTGTGGAAAGGAGCGGATATAGCGCGCCACGCGCGGGTGCCTTCCCGTCAGCGGCTTGAATTCCGGTATGTAGTTCGGGTTTGGGAGAAAGCGCACGTCGAATACCAGGTCGCTGTCGGTGGGCACACCGTACCGGTAGCCGAAACTTGTCACCGAAATCCTGAGTTTCGATTCGTTGCGCGCCCCGTGGAATTTTTCCCGGATTACTTCGCGAAGCTCGTGTACATTGAATCGGGACGTGTCCACGATATGGTCGGCCAGATTCCGGATCGGCTGGAGCAGTTCTCTCTCCTTGCGCAGACTCTCCGCCACCGACGTCTGTTGGCCCAGCGGGTGTGGACGCCGTGTTTCGCTGTAGCGGCGAACTACCGTGGCGTCGTCTGCTTCCAGAAACACCAGCGTTGTTCGCAGTTCCTTCCGCAGCTTGCGATAGATCGAAGGGAATTCCTTTAGGCCCTCTCCCTCCCGGACATGTACGCCGAGCGCGGCCGAGCGGATGTTGGGTGAGGATTTGGTGAGTTCCGCCAGTTTCGGAATCAGTCCGGTGGGCAGATTGTCGACCGAATAGAAACCAAGATCCTCGAGGCACTTGAGAACGGTACCTTTTCCGGAACCGCTGAGGCCGGTGACCACGACCAGTTCCGGGGCCGGGCCCGCTTCAGCCTTTTCTCGGCGCTTGCCCATAACCTGGCCGGTGGGTCAACCTTCGATCAGGTCGAAATTGCCGTCTCGGCGCTTTAAGAGCACATGGATCCGATCTGTCGCGGCATCGCGGTAAACCGTATAGTCTTTGTCGCTGTCGAGCTCCAGTAGCGCCTCATCGAGCGTGATGGGCTTACGGCTGCTTCCATTACTTACGCGAAAGACCCGCTTTGCTCTCGTTGCTGGTTCCTCGGCCTGCTTACTCGCTTTGGCCCTCTTTGCCGTTTTGGCGGGAGCCGCGCTGGCGGCGTCCGCCGCCGCCCATTTTTGTGGATCTGGCTTCCGCTTCGTATCCCGCCACTTTCCCCGCAGCCGGACGATCTGCTTTTCAAGCTTGTCGATGGCGGCCATGATGGCGTGCATCGCGTCGGTGTGCGACTCAATTCCGATGAGCGGATGGTCGTAATAGTTCACAGTGATCTCGGCGCGATTCAGGTGGCGCTCCGTGGCGAGGATGACATGCGCTTCTTTTTCTCCCCGCCGGTCGAGCAGTTTTCCAAGCTTGGCAAACTTCGCATCGAGCTTTTTTTGCTGGGCGGGATGAAACTTTGCTTGTCCGGTGTAGCTGATCTTCATGATTTCCTCCGGGACTCCGAATCCACGCGCTATTCGCGTTTGCGCCGTACGTGCGTCGATGGAATCCCCATGTCCTCTCGGTATTTGGCCACCGTCCGGCGCGTAACTTTGATGCCCTCGGCCAGCAACCGCTCTGTGATATGCTCATCCGTCAGTGGATGAAGGGAATCTTCCTCCTCGATCATCTTCTTTACGCGCCGCTTTAGAATCAGCAGCGGAGTCTCGCTGCCCGACGGCCCTTGCACCGCCTCGGAAAAGAAGAAGCGCAGCTCAAAGACTCCCTGTGGCGTGTGCGCATACTTGTTCGCCACGGCTCTGCTGACCGTGGAGGCATGCACCCCAATTTCTTCCGCCACGTCCTTGATCATCATCGGACGGAGAAAGTCGATCCCTTGTTCGAGAAACTCTCCCTGCCTTTCGATGATGGAATGGCAAACCTTGACAATCGTCTGCTTCCGCTGCTCGATATTCTTCATCAGTTGCAGCGCCGATGTGTAGCGCTCCTTGATATAATTCCGCACCTCTTTGTCCGGGGCCTGCCCTTTTTCGAGAAGCCGGCGGTAAGCGGTATTCAAACGGAGCTGGGGCAGGTCTTCATCGTTCAACTGAATGATGTAGTCCTCGCCGTCTTTGTATATGTAGATGTCGGGCTCCACGATCCGAGCCCCGGACCCGGAATAGCGCAGGCCAGGGTGAGGATCGAGAGTCCGGATCACTTCCACTGCGATCTGAATATGTTCCAGAGGCCGCCCGAGAGTCCTTGCCAGTTCCTTAAACTGCCGGGATTCGAGCAGCTTCATATGATCCGAGACGATCTGCCAGGCTACGCCGCCGCGCCCGTTCCGGCTCTCCAGTTGGAGCAAAAGGCACTCTTGCGGATTGCGGGCCGCGACGCCGGAAGGGTCGCAGGATTGAACGGCTTTGAGAGCCGTTTCCAGGTCCTGGATAGTATGGCCGTCGGAAACGGCAAGTTCCTCGATCGCCATCGTCAGGTACCCGTTCTCGTCCAGATTCCCTACAATCGACTCAGCCGCGTCGCGGACCGTGTCCGTGAGAACGATCAGCGCTAGCTGATCGGACAAATGGCTGGTCAGCGTGACCGGTGAGGAAAGAAACGTCTCAAAAGAAGGTTTTTCGATCGATTCACTGGCCGGCGACTTGAAACCCGGATCGAGATAATCGTCAAAATAGGACCCGAAATCGATCTCATCAAAAGCATCGCCGGCCGTGGCGGCCGCCGGCTCCGCCTCTTCCGCCGGCGCGGCCGCGCGATCCGCAACCGGTGCGGAAGGCTCGGAATCGCTTTCCCCGCCGGCCTCAAACCCATCCGGACGCGCCGCTTCACGGACCGCCTCCAGAATTGGGCTGTCGGCCGGATCCGGCATGCGCTCGGCTTCCAGCAGCGACTGGATCTCCTGCGGCGTCAGTTCTTCTCCGCCGTCCGCCGATTCCTCAAGGAACGGATTATTGGCCATCTCCTGGGAGATCATTTCCTTGAGTTCCAGACGGTTCAACTGGAGCACCGTCACCATCTGGACGAGCCCAGGGGTGAGGATCTGCTTTTGCGCAACCTTAAGCTGAAGTCTCGGCGAAAGCAAACTCATCTGGCTCCATTCTAACAGTGCCGGACCGTCCCAGGCTGTCCCAACTTCCCTGGAAAGCGGCTGCGGATTTACCTGAGTCATTCCGCTGAATAGAACGGAATACAATAGTTGCAAAGTGAGAATCCTCGCCCTGCTAGTTCTGGCAGCCATCCCGGCCGCCGCCAAATGGGTCAGAATCGACTCCGGCGCTCTAACCGTAATCTCGGATTCCGGAGAGCGGACGGCGCGCGAGGTGCTGGCTCGTGCCGACCTTGCCAGACGGGTATTTGCGGATTCCTTCCGGGACCGTACGCCGTTGCCCTTGCCTATCCACGTTTTCGCCATTTCCGGCGCGCGCTTCCTCGCCATCAGACCGGGGGAGAACACACGCGGTTTTTACCAGAGCGCCGCTGAGCGCGACTTCATCGTGCTTGATACGAGCTCGCCCCTGTCCCGCGTCATCTTTCACGAGTTCGTTCATATGGTGCTTAATCACACCTCCGGCCCGTTGCCCCGGTGGCTGGAAGAAGGTTTGGCCGAATTCTATTCGACCCTGGAAGCCGGCAAGGGGAAAGTGCGGCTCGGGCAGCCCATTGACCTGCATTTGCGTATTCTGGCGGCGCGGCCGTGGCTCTCTGGCGAGGAGATCGCGCAGGTGACCAAAGACTCTCCTCACTACAACGAAGCCGCTCGCAGCGGCATCTTCTATGCCCAAAGCTGGGCGCTGGTGCACATGCTGCGTCTGGATGAAACCTACCGGTCAGGCTTCGCCGGATTCCTTTCCCTCCTTGAGGCCGGCGAATCGCCCGCCGCGGCGTTCCAGAGCGCCTTCGGCAAATCGCTGAGCGAGGCCGTCACGGAGCTGAAAGGCTACCTCGAACGGCCAGGACTCCCGTTTCTCGAAATCGAAGCCACGCTGGATCCAGCCCCCGCTGCAGCCGCCGTCGTAAGTGAATTCTCCGATTGGGACGGAGAACTTGCCTTCGCCGGCCTTGCGCTGGAGTGCGGGCGGCCGCGGGAAGCGGAAAAGATTCAGCGCAGGCTTTCCCAAAAACCCCTGGACAACGCCAAGACCGTGTCGACTCTGGGAATGCTGGCCCTGGCGCGCAAGCAGACCGATGAGGCACGCCGCTATCTCGAGCTCGCCATGCGGCTCCCCGATCCGCCCGCCGATGTCTTCTTCGAATATGCAATGCTGCTTCGCGATCAGGGCGGGGACGCGGCGCAAGTCGGCCCTTACCTTGAGAAAACAGTCCAGATCAATCCGCGTTATGCGGAAGCGCATTTCCTGCTGGGATTGCAGGAGGCCGCCGGCGGGCGGCACCAGGAAGCGGTGACGCATCTGGAGCAGGCGTCGGCGATTTTTCCTCGCCAATCGTATTTTTGGCACGCATTGGCGCTCAGCTATCACGCTTTGGGCAAACGCGAGCAGGCTAGCCGCGCGGCGGCACGCGCCCTGGATTCCGCCGCGAACACTCAGCAGGCGGAAATGGCGCGAGGCGCGCAGCGTGTCGTGGAATCCTCGCCTTCACAAGCCCTCACAAAGAAGCCCGCGGTTCATACGCCGGAAAGCTGGCGCGGCTTGCCGGGCGATTCGCGTATTGAGGGCATCCTGGAGCAGATCGATTGCCTCGGCGTGGCGGCCCGCTTTCTCGTCCGCGCCGGCAACAAACGCGTCGCGCTCCTGGTCGAGAAGCCTGGGGAAGTGTTGTTGAAGAATCTGACTTCGATGACGTTTGAGTTCCGCTGTGGTCCTCAGAAACCCCGTCCCATCGTGGTGGAGTATCAGAGCAGGGAGGATCGCGCCACAGCCACCGCCGGCGTGGTGACTTCCCTTGAATTCCGCTGATCAGCCCCCATCCTCAAAGCCGGGGTAGAGCAGCATGCCGCCATCGACGAAAATGCTGGCGCCGGTGATGTAATCGGCTTCGTCGGAGGCCAGCCAGGCCGCCACTTTGCCGATGTCCTCCGGCTCGCCGATCCGTTTGTACGGGACCAGCCGCATCAGCTCATTGTAAGCCTCCGGCGTTTCCCAGGCTGGCCGGTTGATCGGCGTGCGCACGGCGCCTGGGCAGATGCTGTTCACCCGGATCCGCTTAGCGGCGTACTCCTGGGCGATGCTCTTCATCATCAGCATTACGCCTCCTTTCGAAGCGGCGTAGTTCACATGTCCGGCCCACGGAATCACTTCATGGACGGAACTGATGCAGATGATTTTTCCCATCGAACGCGAAATCTCAGGCTGAATTCCCTGCCGGTGGAAGGCCTGCACCGCCGCACGCGAACATAAGAACTGGCCGGTCAGGTTCACGCCGATCACGGTGTTCCATTGTCCCAGCGTCATTTCATGAAAGCGGGCGTCCTGCTGCAACCCGGCGTTGTTCACCAGGATGTCCACGCGGCCCAATTCGTCAACCATCCGCGAGAACATCGCTTCCACTTCCATCTCCCGCGATATATCCGCTTTGTGAGCAAACGCGCGGACCCCAAGGCTCGCAATGTCTTCCGCCACCTGGTTGGCAACGTCGTCGCCGTCGAGATAGTTGATGACCACGTCAGCGCCGGCGCGGCCCAATGCCATGGCAACCGCCTTCCCGATGCCGCTGCTCGAGCCCGTGACAATAGCTTTCTGTCCCTTCAATAATTGGTTCATTCGAAACTCCCGAGTCTGGAATGCGGAAGCGGGGCCAGAGTATTCCCGCCGCCAATCCGCCCCTCACTTCTAGTATGCTGTGGCTCTTAGGAGAACTTCATTGCGATTCGGCGTCAATCTGCTCATCTGGACCGCTCATTTCACACCGGACCATTTTTCCCTGCTGCCGGTGATCCGGCAGGGAGGGTTTGACGGAGTGGAACTCCCGTTGTTTAACCTGGATGGTTATCCCGCCGCTCAGGTCCGCCGCGCGATGGAATCGGAGGGGTTAAAGGCCACCGCCTGCACGGTGATCCCTTCAGGTACGAGTCTGTTCCACGAAGAGGCCGCTGCCCGGAACCAGGCGCTCGATCACGTGCGCCGCGCTATCGCTTTGCTTGCCGAGCTGGGCGGAGATCTGCTTGCCGGGCCAGTCTATTCCCCCGTCGGCTGGCTGCCGGGCAGGCGCCGCACTCAGGACGAATGGAAGCGCGCAATTGCCAGCTACCATGAGCTGACCCCCGCGCTCGACGATGCAGGCGTGACGCTGGCTCTTGAGCCGCTGAACCGCTTCGAGACGTTCTTTCTCAATACCGCGCAAGACGGCGCAGCCCTCTGCGACGCCGTCAACCATCCCCGCCTCGGACTTCTGATCGACACGTTTCACGCCAACATCGAAGAGAAAAACATCGCCTCTGCCTACCGGGCAGCCGGCCGGCGCCTCAAGCACGTACACACCTGCGAAAACGATCGCGGCGCGCCCGGCAGCGGCCACGTCGAATGGGCCGAAGTTTTCGCGGCTCTCGGTGAGATCGGCTACGACGGCTGGCTCACCATCGAGAGCTTTGGTTTCAATATCCCCGAAATCTCGGCGGCAGCCGCAATCTGGCGGGATCTTGCCCCCACGCCCGAAGCAATCGCCTTTGACGGTCTGCGATTCCTGAAACAACAGTTGGGTTAACCGGTCGCGTTGTTACAATAGCTGGTTCATGGCTGAATTGCTGTCGGGGAAAACGGCGCTTGTTCTCGGCGTCGCAAACAAATGGAGTATCGCCTATGCGATCGCGAATGCCTTTGCGCGCGAGGGGGCGCGCCTGATTCTGACCTACCAAAGCGATCGCCAAAGGCTGACGGTCGAAGAGTTGGGCGCGGAATTAGGCGCCGCCCGGTGTTTAAGCTGCGATGTGACACGCGAAGAAGAACTCGCCGGGCTTGCCCAGGCGCTCGGAGGCGAGCGGCTCGACGCCGTTGTGCACAGCATCGCCTTCGCCAACCGCGACGATCTGTCCCGTCCCTTTGTCGAGACCTCGCGGGAGGGTTACCTGCTGGCTCAGGATGTGAGCGCCTATTCGCTTGTCTCCGTGGCGCGGATGGCCGCTCCTCTGATGAAATCCGGCGGAGCCATTCTCACGCTCACCTATCTGGGCGCCGTGCGTGTGATCCCAAACTACAACGTTATGGGCGTCGCCAAAGCGGCTTTGGAGGCGTGCGTGCGCTACCTGGCCAGTGACCTGGGACCATCCAATATCCGGGTCAATGCAATATCGGCGGGCCCCATAAAGACCGCCTCCGCCCGGGCCGTCAAGGATTTTTCCAAAATGCTGGAAGGCGCTCCCGGGCACGCCCCTTTGCGGCGCAACACGGATCCCGCCGAAGTCGCCGATACCGCGGTGTTCCTGGCCAGCGAGCTTGGCCGCGGCGTCACGGGAAACGTGATTTACGTGGATGCCGGATACCACGTGATGGGGATGTGATTCGCCCTCACTGCTTCCGCTTCTTGAAAAAGACGTCGCTTTTCTTTTGCCCGGCCTTGGTGAGAAGGAAAAACAGAACCGCCATGGATACCATCGTGCCCGCGGCGCCCATCACCATGTAATCCACATGTTTCCGCGGGTAGGGCATCAACTGCCACATTACGGCCACCACGGTGCAGAACACGATCGCAATGCCAATCCCGATGACTACAGTCCGGCTCAAACCCTATCCCTTTCTTGAGATTCCCCAATCCCCGTTCTAGTCGTAACGCTCGTAAATCACCTGCTTTTTGTCGAAGCCCAGCTCTTTGAGCTTGCCCCGGACGTCGTTTACCATTTCCTTCAGACCGCAGATGTAGACGTCGAAGTCCCGGCGGTCGCCGATCACATTCCATAAATACTGGTGAATCCTGCCGGAGTTTCCTTTCCATGCGGGCGAGGGCCTGGTCACCGTGCAGATGAACCGGAAATTGGAGTGCTCCCGCTCCATCTGCTCGAATACGTCCTTATAGAGGATTGTGTCCTCGTACCGGACGCCGAACACCAATACGAACTCGTGTTCTTTATCGAGCGGCAGCACGTGTTGAAGCATGGGAAGGAAGGGAGCGATGCCCGTGCCCGTCGCCACATAGATCGAGTTCCCCACGGGCTTCTTCATAATAAATAGACCGTAGGGCCCCTTCATCTCCATCGTATCCCCGGGATTCATCGAGAAAAGGAACGGCGAAAAAGTTCCATCCTGCACCAGGTTCAAGCAGAGTTCAAACTGGTTCTTCTTCGGAGTCGACGCGATGGAATAGGCGCGCGTCACTTTCTTCCCGTTCAACGGATGGGAGAGAGAAACGAATTGCCCCGGAATGAAATCGAACTTTTCCATGTCGGGGATTTCGAACCAAAAATGGCGCACGTCGGGCGCGATTTCCTCCCATTTAATCAGCTTCGCGGCGTGTGGGATTTGATGGGGCAGCATTCCAAGGCCTTTTGCACACGTTCCAGAACGATCCTGGGGAGGGCGGGATGTCCGTCCAGCGGGTCAGTGACCTCGATATTGACGCCGCCGTAGCGTCGGCCGATATCTTCGACCAGCAGCGGCAGATCCCTCTTCAGATGCACGCCAAGCGTGAGAAAGTAGGGGATCACGACTACACGGCTGGCGCCTTCGTGCACCATCCGGTCAACCGCCTCTGCCAGATCCGGCTTTGCCATCTCAAGGAATGCCGTATCGATCAAAGAATAGCCGCCCGCCCGCGCCACTTGTGCGGTCACGGCGCGCACGGCGTCGTTGGCAGGCTCCACACTTGATCCATGCGCGAATACAATGATTCCGGTGTTCACAAACTCCATTTTTATCGTATAAGAAGAGGAGGGTCCGTTGCTATTTCCCGCCGGTCTGCCGTGGGTGCCGGTTCAGCAATTCCCACACCGTCTTTTCGACCACGCGCCACTGCCCGCTCCGAGGGTCAATGAGTTCAAAGTGTCCCGCTCCGGGCAGGCGTATGAGTTGCGCTTCGTCGCCGAGCGAACGGGCGCGCTGCTCGAAGCGCTCCGACAGCTCAAGAGGCACAGTGGGATCGGCATCGCCATGAATCAGCCGCAGCGGAATCCCGGCCGGGAGGCGTTCGATGGGATTAGCCTGCGCGTACCGTTCCGGCTTCTCGTCTGGAGTGGCTCCCAGAAAATCTTGCACCACACCGTCTCCCAGCCGCAGCTCCCAGCCGCGGCGCAGGTCGGCGACACCGGCCAGGCTGACCGCCCCACGAAGCCGGATGCGGTTGTCCTTGCGAGTCGCCAGCCATAACGCAAGCTGACCCCCCGCCGAGTGCCCCAGCACCGCCACACGATTGGTATCGAGCCTGTGGGCGGCGGCTATTCCGGCGACATGGTCCGCCGCGGCCCCAATCGACTGAAGCGTCCCAGGAACGCCGCCGCCTTGCTGACCAATACGCGGATACTCGACATTCCACGTCGCCGCACCGGTCCCGGTGAGCGCGGCGCAAAGCGAGCCGGCATGTTCCAGATCGTAGGCGGCCCGCCAGAATCCTCCGTGAATGACAATCACTAAGGGATGAAGGCCTTTCCCGGCCGGCAGGCGCAGATCGGCGAATTCAGTTGGCAAAGGGCCATAGCGGATGCGGTGGTCGTAGGGAGGCGGCTTCCGGGTCAGGATTTCGCGGTTCGCCCGGTTTTGGGCAGCCGCGCATACTGTGACCGTTGAAAAAAACCAGACGCGCCGGAGCACGTCCCATTCTGGCACGCCTCTTGAAGATTTGAACTTGAAACGCGCTCGACATCTCCAGCGTCGCTATAACCAGTTATGCCTCGCGGCTTGCCGGTCCTGATCGTTCTTCTAAATTCCCTTGCCATACCGCTGGTGTTGGTGTGCCAGTCATCGCCTCCTCCCAGCCGCCTTGATCGATATGCCGTTGTGCTCGATTCCCCGCCGCTGTCGCAGGGATCCGGCATTCAAAAAGAGCTGGCAATCCGCGCCGCCCAGCAAACGCTCAGAAACGCCGTCGAGCGGGGAGGCGCTCGTGTGATTGGCGCGTCGCAAATGCTTGTCAACGCGGTTTATGTCCATGCCACCGAAGATCAGGCCGAGGCGTTGTCCCGCTTGGGGGGAGTCCGTCGCGTACAGCCGATGCGCCCCATTCGCCTTGCCCTGAATCGTGCCGCCGAGCTTGTCAACGCTCCGGCTGCATGGAACATCATCGGCGGTCCGGACCGCGCCGGTCAGGGAATCAAAATCGGCATCCTCGACTCAGGCATCGATCAGAACCATCCCGCTCTTGGCGATCCGTCGCTGCCCGCGCTGGCCGGGTTCCCCAAGTGCCGCGGCGACGATTGCGCGTTCACCAATCGCAAAGTCATCGTCGCACGAAGCTATGTCGACATGCTCGTCCTCGGCGAAGACCCGGCCATTTCCCGGCCTGATGATTTGTCTCCCCGCGACCGTGTCGGTCATGGGACAGCCGCCGCCACGGTAGCCGCGGGGCGCATGGTTCAAGGCCCTGCCGCTGCGATCCGCGGCATCGCCTCCGGCGCATATCTCGGCAACTACAAAATCTTCGGCTCTCCCGGCGTGAACGACGTCACCTTCGATGACGTCGTGATTACCGCGCTCGAGGATGCCGTAACCGACGGCATGGATATCGTCAGTCTCTCCTTCGGAACACCGGCGCTGTGGGGTCCCGGCGACCGTGGCTCGGTGTGCGGCCTGAACCCCGCCGAACCGTGCGACCTGCTGATAGACGCAGTCGAGGCAGCCACAAAGCTTGGCTTGACGATAGTGACCGTGGCAGGTAATGACGGCGATTTGGGCTTTCGCCTGCCAACGCTTAATTCGATCCACTCACCCGGCGCCGCGCCCAGCGTAATCACTGTCGGCGCATCAACCAACGGGCAGGCGTTCTTCGCCGGCGTCCGCCCCGAGGGAACCGACGTTCCCGCAAACCAGCGCCGTCTGCCGGCGCTATTCGGCAACGGCCCGAAACCCCCGGCGTCCCTCAATGCTCCACTCCGAGACGTTTCCCGGCTCGACGACGATGGCCGCGCCTGCTCCCCTCTCACCAACGGCTCGCTTAACGGAGCCATCGCGCTGATCGAGCGCGGCGATTGCGGCTTTGCCACTAAGATCAACTACGCGCAGCGCGCCGGCGCCGTCGCTGTGATCCTGTTTCAACGTTCCGGGAACACGCTCTTTCCGATGACCGGTCTGGCCGACACGGCAATCCCGGCCGTGCTGGTCGGCAACGATAGTGGTCAGTCGCTCAAGCGGCTGGTCGCGCAGCGTCCTGATCAGCTTGTGTCGCTCGACCCGGCGCTTGAGCCCGCTCCCGCCGAGCCGGATTTCATCGCTTACTTCTCTTCGCAAGGACCATCGATCGGTGAATCGGCTATCAAGCCGGATGTCACCGCCGTCGGGACGAACCTCTACGTTGCCACGCAGAGCTACGATCCGAATGGGGATATGTTCAATCCAACCGGGTTCACTTCCGCCCAGGGAACCAGCTTCGCCGCGCCTATGGCTGCCGCGGCCGCCGCTATCGCAAAGCAGCGCAATCCGCGGCTGCGCCCGGGGCAAGTCAAGTCCATGATCGTGAACACGGCCTCCGATGTGCTGGATGATTTGGATTTCGATGACAAGCTGGGGCCGGCGCGCTGGACCGGAGGCGGCGCGGGCTTGCTCAATGTGCGTGACGTGGCTCGCTCCAACCTCACCGTCGAGCCCGCCACCCTATCGTTCGGCGCGCTGACAACCGCCATGCTGCCGTTAACGCGAACGCTCACGTTCTCCAATCTCTCCACCGGCACGATTACTTTGCAATTTGAAATCGCGCGCCGCGATCCGGATCGGAATGTGACCATCACTCTCACCCCAACCAGCCTCGCCATTCCCGCAAACAGCGCAAGGGAGTTGCAGCTCCGGCTCTCAGGCACAGCGCCCGCTGCGGGCAGTTTTGAGGGAGAGATTCGCGTCCTCGGAGGCGCAATTCCCCTTCGTATCCCGTTCCTCTATCTGGTATCGGACAATCTCCCGTTCAACATCTTCCCCCTGCGAGGGTTCGATTTTACCGGCGTCGTCAATGAGCGGCTGCCGGGGCGGTTGACCTTCAAGGTAGTCGACCGCTACGGTCTCCCTGTAGGAAATCTGCCCGTGCGATTCGGGACGACCTTGGGCGGAGGCCAAATCGACCGGCCGACGGAGCGCACCGACGATCTCGGCATCGCCGAAACGCGCGTAATCCTTGGCGCCAGGCTCGGCGAGCAGGAGTTCGCCGCCGAAGCGGGCAGCCTCACCATATACTTCCCCGGCAGGTCCCGGCTGCGCCCGGTAATCGAAACCGGAGGCGTGGTTAATGCAGCCAGCCTTCGCGTTGGTCCCGGCCTGGCGCCCGGTTCGTCTGCCGCCATCGCCGGCCGCGGGCTAAGCGATGTCACGCGTGTTGCCTCCACCCCTTTCCTCCCGTTATCGCTGGCCGGAGTGAGTGTCAGCTTTGACGTACCTGCCCGGCGGCTCAGCCTCCCCGGCCGGATCTATTCCGTCAGCGAATCCCAGATCAACGTGCAGATCCCCTGGGAGTTGCAGGGCCTCAACAGCGCCCAGATGAAAGTGAGCCTTGGCGATTTTTCTTCCGCCGTCTTCAACGTTCCACTCAACGACTACTCCCCAGCGGCCTTTGAATACACCGAACAGAGCTCCGGACGGCTCCTTGCCGCCGCCCGTGACCAGGCGTTTCAATTGATCGGCACTCAGAATCCGGCTCGCCGGGGTAGTGCTGTTCAGATCTACTCCAATGGTCTGGGACCCGTGGACAACGCGCCGAAATCCGGCGAAGCCGCCCCCTCCACTCCGCTGGCGCGAACTCGCCTGGCTGTTGAGGTAACCATCGGAGGGCGCGCCGCGCAAGTGCTCTTCAGCGGCCTCGCTCCACAGGCCGTTGGCTTATATCAGATCAATCTGGTCGTGCCGTTGGATACGCCCGCTGGACTACAGCCCGTTGCCATTCGGGTGAACGGCATTGACGCAAAGACCGTGACGCTTCCCGTTCAATAAGGCTCACTGAAACCGCTCGACGCGCATGATGTCGGTGTTGGATGGATCCACCCGGACCGTCAGCAGGAATCTCGCGTCCCGCGACAGGGAGAACGGGCCGCTCCCTATGGGCAGCATATTCTCCGGGTACTCCACCACCAACCGTTTGACCCCGGTCGAAAACTCGTGAAAGAACACGGCATGTTGCTGGCTTTGGCCGGCCTTTATGCCGAGGTAATAAATGCCTGACGGTGTCTCGTCCCAACAACTGCTGCAATAAGGGACCAGACCATCGAGCGCCTTGCCGGCGTGGCGCGATTCAATGTCCAGCCGCCAGAGGCTTGAATCGGTGGCGTCGCGCACAAAGTATAGTGATCTGCCATCGGTCGAGAGACCCAGGGAAATGCCGCGCATATCCAGCACGGCTTCCTGCGCACCGCCGGCCGCGGGAACCCGCACGATGGAAGTCATGGTCCCTGCGTAAAAGGAACGTCCGTCGGCCGAGTACACGGGGTGATAACCCTTTGCCCCCGCCGGCGACACCTTCCATGTTCCGCCTCCCTGGTCGCTTGCTACATAAATATCACCGCTGCGGGAGTCATTGAAGACGATCGATCCGCCATCCGGCGACCACCGGCCTACCGATGGCCGTACTTCGCCCTTGGTAACCTGTTCCTGAACGGAGCCGTCGGCGGCGCTAACCCACAACTGTTCCTGTCCCGTACGGTCGGAGCGGAAACAAATTCGCGAGCCGTCGGGCGAATACTGTGGTGAAACGTCCTGGCCGGTGGACGCAACGATGCGCTTCCACCGGTCGATTTCCGCCGTGTTGCGGTCAAGCGTCAGTCTCCAGATATTGAGGTCATGCTGAAGCACTGCATAAACCAGGTCGCCGGTTTCCGTTCTCAGCGAGAACTGGATTGGAAAATCACCGTACACGCCCGTCGGCCGAATACCGCGCCACGGCTCTGACTGGTGCGCCGGGGCCTTCCATAGCCGGAACTCACCTCCTCGATTGGAGGCTATCACCAATGATCCATCCTTCATCCAGCCATGATCGCTCACTTGCCTGGAGTCAGCGGTTATCTTCCGGACGGCTCCGCCCGCCGCCGGAACCGTATAAACCTCCTGATTTGCCCGATGCAATACGCGTATGAAGGAAACCGTGCGGCCATCGGGGGAGAATCGAGGCGCCACGTCCCCGATGCTGAAATCCTCGGGCTGGCTCAGCCGCCGGCGTTCCCCTGTTTCCACCGGGATTAGAAAGATGGCCAGTGGATGGCCGGAATGCACGGAATCGTCCACTGCCAGCCATTTGCCGTCCGGGGACCAGTCCAGGTGGCGGTAGGCCAGCCCGTGCCGGGTGTGGTGTACGTCCGCCAGTTTCCGCTCACTCGCTCCCGCGCCATCGGCAATGACAATCTCTCCTCGAGACTCCGCGAATTTGAGAAAAGCAATGCGGCTGCCATCAGGCGACCAGACGGGGCTGCTACAGGTGGCCGTCCCCGAGGAAATACGCCGTGGCGTCGTCTCTCCCGCCCGCAGCACCCAGACTTGCGGCGCCTCCGTCGCGCTCTTTTCCCATAGAAACGTAATGTCTCCCGCTTGCGAGATCGACGGCTGGAACTCCTTGCCGGTAAAACGAGTCACTGGCAGCACACTCAAGGCGCCGACGTCCGCGGTCCGGCGGGGCCAATAGACCACCGCCGCCGAAACGGCCACGGCCACTCCGAAGACAACGTATGCAGCCCTTCGTTTGGGCGGGGCCGGCTCAGCCTCTGTCCTGCTGGAAAGCCCCCCCTGCGCAGTTACCGGCCCAACCATTCGATACCCGCGCCCGGAAAAGGTTTCTATGTAGCCTGGCTCGCCCCGCTCCGCGTCCAAAGCCTTGCGCGCAAGCGCGATGTTCTGCGTCAGGTTGGCCTCATCCACCACACGGTCGGGCCAAACGGTTCGAAGCAGCTCATCTTTTGTGACAACCTGTCCCCCCGAAGCCGCCAGCACCAGAAGGATTTCCACGGGCTTCCTTCCCAGGTGAACGGGGTCTCCGCCCTTCAGCAGGACCTTCGCCTTCGCGTCCAAACGGAATGGTCCGAATAGATAAGCCAGCCTGCCCTCCGGGGATACGCCGAGCGGTTTCAAGGGTCGTTGCCTCATTCTACTCCGTTTAGATTTCGTTTTGAAATAATTTGGAGCCGCCTCCTTGACCGCATCGTCGGGCCTGCCTCATGGTTAGACTTGTCTAGGGTCTTTTATCGTGGTTGGTCTCGCAGCTCTTCGTGGCATACCGCTCAAGCGGTGGAAAGGGAGGATGGATATGAATCGGCTGTTCTCGTTCGTGAGCCTGTTTTGCCTGCTGGCGGCAAGCGCTTCTGCCCAGGAGGCCAGAGGAACCATCGTTGGCAAGGTGCTCGACGCTACTGGCGCATCGATCCCGAACGCTACAGTTGTCGTCGGTAATAAATCCATGGGAACCAAGTTGTCCGTTCCAGCCAACGAGATCGGTTATTTCCAGGCGCTCTACCTTATCCCCGGCCAATACCAAATTACAGCGGAGGTCAGGGGATTCAAGAAGTATGTGCGCGACGGAATCGAGGTGCGTGTCAACGACCGCATCGAGTTGGACATCGTGCTGGAGGTCGGCGCCCCCGATCAGAGCATCACCATCACCGAAGAGGCGCCCCTGCTGAACACGACTTCCGGCTCCATCGGCAGCGTCGTTGATTCCCGTCGAGTCGCCGAGCTGCCCATCGCCCACGGCAACCCCTATCAACTTATCGGCTTGGCCACAGGCGTGGCGTTCACTCGGGACGCGCGTCTGGACCGGCCGTTTGAGCCAACCCATATCGTCGGCTACTCAATGGACGGCACTCGCGCCAACCGCAGCGATATTACGCTCGACGGCACGGTGGCCACGGCTACGGCCAATGCAGGTGAAGTCATCGCCTCCTACGTTCCTCCAGCAGACATTGTCCAGGAATTCAAGGTGCAAACGGCGACGTTCGACGCCAGCTTCGGCCAGACCGAAGGCGGCGTGACCAACATCAGCATTAAGTCGGGGACCAACGCATTCCACGGCACCGCCTACTGGATGAAGTTGGCGCCCAGTCTGTTTGCCAACGACTTTTTCGCCAACGCCAACCGCGTGCCGCGCCCGGACTTCACCTACGACCGCTGGGGCGGTACGGTCGGCGGGCCCATTCGCCTGCCAAAACTCTATGACGGCCGCAACAAGACCTTCTTCATGTGGGGCTACGAGGGCATCAAGGAGGCCCGCCCACGAAACAACGGCACCCCAACAGTGCCAACGGCAAAAATGAAGTCCGGCGATTTCTCCGATTTACTTGCTATTAATTCGAGCTACCAGATCTACAATCCGTTCACTCGCCGCTCCGTGGCTGGCGGCCGCTTCCAGCAGGATCCCTATCCCGGTAACATCATTCCCACTTCCCAGATCAATCCCGTTTCGCGCAGAATCCTCGAGTTCTTCCCCAATCCTCTGCAACCGGGAAATCGCGACGGCACCAACAACTACCAGCGGCCCGAACTGACCGAGAGCATCGACTACAGCACGCACACCATCCGCGTGGACCATGTCGTCAGTTCCAAACAGAGACTCTTTGTCCGAACCAACTGGTACGATCGGGACAGCAATTACAACAACTACTTCAACAACGTCGCCACCGGTGAATGGTTCCAGTTCGTTTCGCGAGGCGCGGTGCTCGATGACGTTTATATGATCAGCCCCACCTTGGTACTGAACGTTCGCTACGGATACAACCGGTTCATCCGCGTTACACGCGGGAACCCCAATGCACTGGGCTTCGATCTGACTTCGCTCGGTTTTCCGGCCTCCTACAACAATTCGATCTCACCCGACATCCGGCGCTTCCCGCGTATCGAGATTGCCGGTTACCAGGGCACTGCTGTCGGCGGCGAATACCGCCCTAATGACACCCACAACCTGAATGTCGTGCTCCAGAAGGCGGCTGGCAGCCACTTCCTAAAAATGGGCGCTGAATTCCGCGCCTATCGCGAGCAGGCGATCTTCACTGGTAACGATCAGACCGGACGTTTCAACTTCGACAGCACCTGGACGCGCGGGCCGTTGGATAATGCTCCCGCCGCGCCCGGTCAGCTAGGCCAATCGGTCGCTAGCTTCCTGCTGGGTCTGCCGGCATTGACCAACAGTCTGCTGGTTCGCGGAGCAAATTACGCCGAGCAGTCTACTTCCTGGGGCTTCTTCCTTCATGACGATTGGAAGGTCAACTCCCGGCTCGCCGTGAACCTTGGTTTGCGCTGGGAATTCGACACGCCGCTTGATGAGCGGTTTAATCGCACGGTGCGCGGTTTTGATTTCGCTGCCGGACAGCCGTTTGAAGCACAGGCGCGAGCCAACTACGCGCGCAACCCAACCCCGGAAGTCCCATTAGCCCAGTTTCAGCCAAAGGGCGGCCTGACTTTCGCCGGTGTAAACGGACAGCCCAGAGGAGTCTTCGATACGCCGAAGCTCAACTTCATGCCTCGCGTGGGATTCTCCTATAAGCTCACGAACAAGACTGTGTTGCGCGGCGGCTACGGCATTTTCTTCGGATTCCTTGGTCAGCGCCGCGGTGATGTCATCCAAACCGGTTTCAGCCGCAACACACCGATGATTGCCACTAACGACAACGGGCTTACCTTCTCTTCGACTCTGTCCAACCCATTTCCCAACGGTATCCTCGAGCCGCTGGGCGCTTCGCAAGGCAGCCTCACCTTCGTTGGACAAGGCGTCAGCTTCTTCTTTCCCAAGCCGCTGATGCCCTATATGCAGCGCTGGCAGCTTGGTTTTCAGCACGAATTGCCGGGAGGGTTCGTGGCCGAAGCCGGATATGTCGGCAATCGAGGCACTCACATCGAATTGGGGCAGAACCTCAACGTGACCCCGCAGCAGTATCTCAGCCGTAGCCTGGTTCGCGACAACCCGGCGATTAACTATCTCTCCGCCAATCTGCCGAATCCATTCCTGAATCTGCTCCCGGCGGGCGCGGTCGGCGGACTTACGGCCACCAATGTCGGCCGGGAAAGACTGCTCCGTCCTCTGCCTCATTTCGACAGCGTCAGTACCACGCGATTTGACGGCTACTCCTGGTATCACTCGCTTCAGGTCAACCTCGAGAAACGGTTCTCCAGGGGGTACACGTTCTCGGCGAACTATACTTTGTCCAAGTTCATGCAGGCGAGTGAAACGCTACTGTCCGATGATCTACGTCCAACCGAAGTGATCTCGGACCTGGACCGCCCGCACCGGCTCACTCTTAGCGGCATCTACGAACTGCCGTTCGGACGCGGGAAGGCGTTCCTTGCGCAAAGCAATGCCATCACGTCACGCATTGTTGGCGGATGGCAATTGAACGGCATCTACACCTTTCAAAGCGGCTCGCCCATCAATTGGGGCAATCTCGCTTTTTCCGGCGACGTGAACAACATCCGTCTTAACAGCGGCCAGCGAACGCTGGGAGGCTGGTTCAATGCCGCGGCTGGCTTTGAGCGCGCCGCCCCGCTTCAGCTCGCCAACAATGTCCGCTACTTCCCCCTGCGGTTCGGCTTCATTCGCGCGCACCACATCAACAATTACGATTTATCGGTCATCAAGAACACCCGCGTCGCGGAAGGAAAAGACGTCCAGTTCCGGGCCGAGTTCCTCAACGCTTTTAATCGCGCGCTCTTCCCGGCGCCGAATACGAATCCGGCTGTGATCCAGTTCGCCACGATCCAGGCCAATACACAGGCCAATTATGCACGGCGTATCCAGTTGATGCTCAAATTCATTTTCTGATCCGGCGCCTTTTACATCCGGTAGAGCATCCAGTAGACGACCACGCCCGTCACGCTGACATACAGCCAGATCGGCAGCGTCCAGCGGGCGATGGCTCGATGCCGGCTGAACTGGCCGGCCAGAGCGCGGCGGAGCGTAATCACCGCCAGGAACGGAACTGCCGCCGCCAGTACGGTGTGGGTGGCAAGAATCGTCAGGTACACAGTCCGTATCGTGCCCGTCTTCTGGAATCGCACCGACCCGACCTGGAAGTGATAAACCAGGTAGCTCACCAGAAAAAGTATTGAAGCGCCGAGCGCACCCAGCATCAGCTTGCGGTGCACTTCGCGCCTTCCCCGCCGGATCATCCAAAAACCGGCTAAAAGCAGTAGCGTCGCCGTTGCGTTCAACGCCGCGTTCAACGTAGGCAGGTCACGCAGGGTCATAGCCGGCGGATGTCGCGAACAAGAGTCCGAATGCTTTGAGCCTCGGAGGTGTCATAGTAGGCGCGAATTCGGCTCTGGCCGTCCACCAGAACGAATCGTGTGCTGTGATTCAACTGTCCGTCCACGTTGCCGAGCAGGAATGCTTCCCGTTTTAGCTTATGTAGCGTTGCCTGGCTGCCTGTGAGGAAAACCCATCGCTTATCAGCCTTCTGTCGCTTGGCGTAGGCCGCAAGCACTTCCGGGGTGTCGCGTTCGGGATCAACGGTGAAAGTCACCAGGCGCAGACCGGGCAGATCCTCGGTGAGATTCTGCACTTGCGCCATCTGCGAGCTCATTCTTGGGCACGGCCCGGCACAATTGGTGAAGATGAAATTCGCTACCCAAATATGCCCGCCGAGCGCGGTACTGGAGAAATCCTGCCCGTTTTGCGCAGTTAAAACGAACTCGGGAATCGCTCCCAGCACTTCCAACGGCGAGTCCGGACGGGCGCATCCGGCCGACAAAACCGCGATGGATAGCCAGAGACGTTTCACAAACGCGTGGGATCGAAGAGCATTAGCCCGTAAAGAACCGGCAGGTAGACGACGGACGCCATAAGCACGCCTCGAGCACGCAACACCGTGCGCTCGCGCGCCACCCGCACGCCGGCGTGCAGATACAGCGCCCCAAGCAGCAGTGCGCCGCCCAGGTAAACCCACCCCGTCATGGCCAGCCAGCCCGGCAACAGGCTCACCGGAATCAGTATCACCGATGCGATCAGAATCTGCCGCGCCGTGGAAGCGCCATCGGGCTCCACCACCGGCAGCATGCGAATGCCGGCGCGCGAATAATCTTCACGATACATCCACGCGATGGCATAGAAGTGCGGAAACTGCCAAAGAAACAGGATCGCGTAAAGCGCCCAGGCCTCCCAGCTAAGCGTCCCCGCCGCCGCCGCAAAGCCGATGAGCGGAGGCATGGCGCCGGGCACGGCCCCAACGGTGGTGGCGTGCCAGGAGCGTTGTTTGAGCGGTGTGTACAGGCCAAGGTAGCTCAGCTCCGTGAAAAGCCCTAACCAGGCGGTCAACGCGTTTGCACCCCAATAGAGTTCCACAAACCCCAAAAGCGAAAGTGCCAATCCGAACAGTAGCGCCTGACTCGGCAGCACGCGGCCGGCCGGAAGAGGGCGCTGGCGGGTGCGCGCCATTTTCGAGTCGGCCTCGCGCTCATACCATTGATTGAGAGTAAAAGTGCCGGAAGCAAGCAGCGCGGTGCCGAGAATGGCGTGTAACAGCACCAGCCAGCTCACAGGCCCGGAAGTGCCGAACCAGAAGCCAACGCCGGTGCTTATAAGAATGAGCCAGGTGACCCGAGGCTTTGTCAGCTCAACATAGTCCTTCATGGGATCACCTGCTTCGAAGCCGGCGGCGATGCCGCCCGGCGGAGAAGCGTGAATTTCAGCATATGTTTTATAGAAAGAAGTTGATCGGGTTACCCGATACTCTCATTCTACCCTTTGAAGGTGAACTCCGCTGGCGCGATTTGTTTGGCTTCCACTTTGACTTTCAGTTCCATCGTCCCGAATTTTTCGTGCCAGGCTTCCGGCGTGTAATCGCCGGCCGGTACTTCTTTCAGCACAAAAGCGCCGTCATCGCCGGTCACCGCAAAGAATGGGTGGGAAACCACGCCAACCCAGGCTCGCATCCAGGGATGTACATTGCATTTGAACAGGATGGGCGGCATCTCCTCCCTGGCGAAGCTTTTCACCTTCACGTCGCCTTTGGGCGGCTGCGATTCGTTCCATTCGCGATTCACTCTTGGAAGCGGATGGATGTTGTGATTGGTGTCGTCGGAGTTGGAGATTTCCATCGTCTGATTCACCATGATGCCCAGCACGTGCGGCGAGTAGATGCAACCCCTTTGATCGAGTTTCACGGAGGCAGCCGGCGTGGGCCACTCCCTTGCCGGCAGGCCCGCCTTAATCCATACGAACACGTTCTTGAGAGTCCCATTCTTGTTAAGAACCGCTTCCTCGGAATAGACAGGCCCGGAATGCATCCGCGCGCATGCCGGCGTGGCGTCCATGCTGAGCGGCTTCAGGACGGGCTTTAGCCCTTGAAACTGGACTGCGCCGCTGATGCCGCCAAGCGTCGCCGGATCGATGGGGGCGGCGGGCGGCGTCGTTTCCGCCTTCTTTGGCTCCGTAGAGCCGCCGCATCCAAACATCAGCAACGCGACGGCGGCCATGCACCCTACCAAAACACGCTTGATCGGCATAAGGACGAGACCTCGGGTAATTCGAAAGAGAATTACAGGGTATCACGGCTTCGCGGCTCGCGATCGCTAATCGGGAATCCCAGCAAGCACGTTGGACATCAGTTCCACCCACGTTGGGTGATTCTTGCCGCCCCTGGTTCTCCGATTCGGCGGCAGACCTTCCCATAACGCATCCACCAAAGCAGTCCGGTTCGGCACGTACTCATTGGCGTAGATAACATGCCTCGCATTGCGCTGTATCCGTTCGCAGTTCAGCCAGCATTGAATCGCTTCGTCGCGCCAGGCGGCTTTATAGGCGCCGAAGTTGCCGGCGTATGCGTTGAGAGTGAACCGGAACATGTCACCGGTGGGCTTGCCTTTCTCTTTGGCCTCGCGCATCCTGCGCGAGTACAAAGTGTGCAGCGCCCGGCCCACCCATTCAGCACTCTTTGCCTCGCTCCCGAGAATCATCGCCCTTTGTTGCTCGCTATTCATTTTCAGGTCATATTCCAGGTTGATGAGACCAAACGCGCTCGGCTCCATCTGCCCGAATCCGGCAGCCGGACCTTTCTCCTGCGGAATATTCATGAACGTGCTTTCTTCCCAGCAGATCGCCACCATCAGGTAGTTGGAGAACATCGCGGGTGTTTGTCCGAACCGGTTGTCGCGGATGAGCTTCGTCATCTGGATATAGGTCTTGCGGCGCGGGTCGGCCGGGTTGATTGGCATGGAAAGATCGGTCCTCCGAAGGACCACCGTAGCAAATCCGCGAACCCGCCGGAATCGAACTCACGATATGATGTCCTCAACATGCCTCGTTGCCTATTGGTCCTTCTGCCACTACTGGCATTTTCTCAGCGGCCGGATCCGGGACCGTCGCCCCGGCCCAACCCCGTCCGTGACGCCGCGCTAGCCGGGATCATGCCGGTAACCACCGGGTTGCTCGAAGACGATCATCCCGCCATGGACTCGCGCAATGGAACCGCCTGGGTTGCCTGGGTGTCCTATTCCGAAGGCGAACACTCCACCCAGATCCAAGCCCGGTCTTACACTGCCGGTAAGTGGTCCGATCCTGTTCGCGTCACAGAAGCGGCTGGCGATTATCACAAGCCCGCTGTCGCTGTTGAGGAAGGGGGAACGCTTCTAGTGATTTGGCCTGCTCAAGTGCGGGATAACTGGGACCTCTATGCACGCTGGCGGAATCCGGCGGGCGTTTGGTCGGCGGTGGAACGGTTGACCTTCGACAACGCGCCCGACATCAATCCGCGCTTGGCGGCGGCGGGCGGCCGGCTGATGTTGGTCTGGCAGTCCCTTCGCCGCGCCCAAAGCGACATTCTCTATCGAACCTGGGAGAAAGGGAAGTGGAGCGCGGAGGCGTTTGTTACTGAGAGTCCCGCTAATGATTGGACGCCGGCCGTTGCCGCCACGCCCGACGGCGGCTTCCATGTGGCCTGGGACAGCTACCGCGGCGATTATGACGTTTTGATGCGTAGTTGGCGGGAAGGCAAGTGGACGCCTGAAATGGCGGTTGCAGCGACGGCGAAACTGGAGAATCACGCCACTCTGACGGCCGACGCGCTGAACCGTGTATGGATCAGTTGGGAGATTGGTCCGGAACACTGGGCCTCCGATTCGGCCGAAGCCGGCCTCCGGCCGCGCCGTGAGCTGGGATTAGCCTGCCTGGAAAACGGGCGTCTTCACACGCTGCCCGCCCCGCCCGCCGGCAAGGAGGGATTCCAGGCCGGCACGTTGGTTGCAGCTTCCGACGGAACCGTGCGCCTGTTCGCCCGCCAGCCGGTAAACCGCAACTGGCTCACAGTGCATGCCACCGCCTGGAGCGGCGGAAAATGGCTCGAATGGGAGGCATTGCCCTATAGCGAAGGCCGTATTGACCAGCGTGCCGTCGCCGCCGATGTTGGAGCCGGACGCATCCTGCTTGTTTACCCCGCCGGATCCTCCCACAACATCCTGTACGCCAAAGCGTACACGGGCTCGAAGGGTGAAGCGCCCGTGTTCACCTCTGCCGCTCCGCAAAACTTGAAACCCGCCCCGGCTCCGCCCCGAAAGCACACCTTCCGCGGCCACACGCTGGTTTGGGGAGATCTGCATCGCCACACCGACATTTCCGAAGACGGAGGCATCATCGACGGCTCCTTAACCGATGCCATGCGATATTCGCTCGACGCCGGCGGCCTCGATTTCATCGGCATCACCGACCATACCCGTTACCTGCCTCGCCGCTACAACCTGTACCGCATCCAGCAGATCAATGATCTTTACTACCGCACCGGTGTATTCAGCCCGCTGCACGCCTACGAGCGTAGCCAGTATTCGCCATGGGGGCACCGTAACGTGGTTCACCAGGAGCGCAACTTCACGCCCGTGCCGGCCTCCTACGACCTCGGCGACCCCGGCGTCAGCCCGTGGGGACTGTTTGACGCGCTTCGGGGAAAAAAGGCCATGTCCATCCCGCACACCTCCGCCTGGGGCAACAAGCAGGTGAGTTGGGATTACTGGGATCCCCAAGTTGAGCGCCTCGTGGAAATGTATCAGGGCTTGCGCAGCACCTACGAGTACAACGGCGCACCCGACCCCGCCGATCGCGCCGTCTACGAAAAGGATTCAAAGAATTTCGTGTGGGACGCTCTGGCGCGCGGAAGAAAGCTCGGCTTTATTGCCAGCTCCGACCACCGCTCGACGCACATGTCCTTCGCCGCTGTCTACGTGAAAGGGATCGATCGCGAATCGATCTTTGAGGGACTCCACGCCAGGCGCACCTACGCCGCCACCGACAAGATCCTGCTCGAAGTTTCCATCGGCGCGGCTCTGATGGGCGAGGAAACGAGAATCGAAGGGACACCGGAGATTCAAGTAGCCGTCACCGGAACCGGTGTTCTTTCCCGCGTCGAGCTGATTCGCAACGCAACGTTTGTCTACAGCACGCAGCCGAAAACAAACGAGGCGAAGTTCACTTTCCGCGATCAAAAATTTGACGGCGCGGAATCCTACTACTACGTCCGCGTGCTCCAGGAAAACAAGCAGATGGCCTGGTCAAGCCCCATCTGGGTGCGGCGTTAAAAGAGCGGCTACTTCTCAGCACAGGCGGTGACCGTGGCCG
>Ga0187893_10004189_pt1 | contig 27887 bp, 17 predicted proteins | sample MA1701074metaG_FD_139574 | JGI IMG/M metagenome (GOLD analysis project Ga0187893, IMG submission 139574) | White microbial mat communities from a basaltic lava cave in the Kipuka Kanohina Cave System on the Island of Hawaii, USA - MA170107-4 metaG ... | reverse complement strand
GCGTCGGCGACAAACAGGTCGGCGGGGCGATTGCCTTCGGCGGCGCTGAAGACGAAGGTTTTGCCGTCTTTCGACAGTCTGAAGTTCGAGTAGATGCGCGCGTCTTTGACCAGATCGGTCATCTGTTTGCTGGCGCGGTTGTATTTCACCAGGCCGCGCTCCCACTTCGTGCGCGCAGCGTAAGTCAGATAAATGTCGTCGCCATTCCATTCGATGACCTGGTAACGCGGCGCTTCTTTGTCCTCTTCGTTCATCTTCAGAAAGTTTTCTTTCGCGCCCGAAGCCGCATCCACCAGCCACAAGCCTTCTTTGTTCGACGCAATCAGCCAATCGCCTTTGGCGCTCAGGCGCACGGCGCTAAACCGCTCTTTCTCATTCTTCTTCTCCCCTTCGCCCTTTCCCCCAGTCTCCCCGTCCTTCTTCTCTTCTTTCTTCCCGGTGGGCTGCCGCGCCTCTTTGAAATCCACCGAAGCCGTGAACAGGTTACCGTCTTTGGCGTAGGCGTAATGTCTGCCGTCGCGCGACCAGATCAGCGAGATGCCTTTCGTGGATTTGATCAGCGTGCGGGCTTCGCCGCCAGTGGCGGGTTTGGCCACCACCTGATTCTCGCTGCCGAAGATCACGTCGTAATCGGTTTTCTTGGTGATGTCTTCCTGGTAGGTCAGAAGCTGACCGTCTTCGCTGAGGTCGTAGGAGTTGAGTTTGGTTTGAGCAATCAAGTCGCGCGTTTCGCCCGACTTCACGTCGTAAGCTGCCAGCGAACGCACCGCCGCCATCCGGCGCAAATCCTCCCAGGCCAGGAACGGTTCTTTTGACGAATGGACGACGACCGCAGCTTTGGTTTCGGCCAGGAAGCGTTCGCGCGCCTGTTTGCGCCATTCGTCGGGGCGCAGTGCGAGCAGCAGTTGATCGCCTGCTGGTGTCCAGGCCAATTCGGAATTTTCGGCGGCGGATTTCGCTGGCGGCAATTTGACGGTTTGCCATTTGGCGCCTGCGCGCTCCCAGATCATCGGCTCGAACACGTCGCCTTTGAGTTGGAGCATCGCCAACCGGCTGCCGTCCGGCGACCATTTCAATTGCCGCACCAGGCGTTTCTCGTTGAAGAGCTTCTGCGACCTTCCAGTTTGCGTGTCAATCACCAGCACATCCGCGTTCAACGGCGCAAAGTAAGTCGGATCGCCGAAGCGTGAATTATCAACCCCGATGCGGTCACGCAAGGTTGCTGTGGTTGCGGCGATCCATCGCCCATCGTCGCTGACATCGGCGACGATGACGCTCGATACGTCCAGTAAGTCATCAACGATGAACGCCTGTTGATTCTGAGCGGTGGAAACAAACGGCGGGATCAATGCCAAAGCAATGATCCAGGCAAACACGAACGAACGGCGGGTGATCAAGTAGCGCATAAGTGGCCTCCAGCAAAATGAAGTCTGTTCGACTGTGATGAAAGTTGAACTGCGGTTGGACGCGCGTACTTTACTTTGCGCGTTCCGGTTGATCAAGTTTTACCGACTATTGCCTTGCCGAAAGAATCAAGGTAGAAAACCTCCTCCGTTCCACTCATCCCAACCGCAAGGAGAATGCAATGTCAGAACGAATTCCAACCCGCGAAGAAGCCTGGAACCTGCTGTGCGAATGGACGCTCGGCGACAGCCTGCGCAAACACGCCCGCGCCGTCGAGCACGCGATGCGGACTTACGCCCGCAAATACGGCGAAGACGAAGATAAGTGGGGGCTGGTCGGAATGCTCCACGATTTCGATTACGAACGCTACCCCGATCAGCGTCACCCGCAACTCGGCTCCGAAGTCCTGCGCGCAAATGGCTATCCCGAAGACGTAATCCGCGCCATCCTCTCGCACGCCGATTACACCGGCGTCAAACGCGAATCGTTGATGGAGCATGCGATCTTCGGCGCCGACGAGTTGTGCGGGTTCCTGACAGCCTGCGCGCTCGTCCGCCCCGACAAGAGCTTTGACACGCTCGAAGTTTCGTCGGTCAAAAAGCGGATGAAGGACAAGGCGTTCGCGCGCACGGTCAATCGCCACGACCTGTGGGGCGGCGCCGAAGAGCTGGGCTTGAGTTTCGATGAACATTGCGCGTTCGTGATTGCGGCCTTGCGCGAGATTCAGGAAGAAATAGGTCTCAAGAGAAGCCAGCCGTAACCCACCGGAAGTTCGCGCAAATAAAATTAGCTTGATAGGCTAATAACTATAAGGTTATGATAGCCACTGCCGCAGCAACATTGAAGCCAGTAACTCGGCTTAAGACGATGCAACCTTAATTATCTTCGCCGACATCCAACGCCCCGTAAACACTGCCCCCCGACGCCCTGACAGAACTTGCTGACTGCATCCTCAATAACCGGTCGCAGCCTAAGCAGCAGAAAGCTTTTGATCCATGAATTTCTTCCTGGATCGTCCATTGAAAGGACTGAATATGCCTGTCCATGTATTTCTGTCTTATATCCGTGAAAACAGCGCAGCCGTCGATCAGCTTAAACACGCGCTGATAAATCGAGACATTCAAGTTTGGCTTGATCGTGACAATCTCGAACCTGGCCTCCGTTGGAAAGCCGCGATTCGCCGCGCCATCCGTGAGGGAAAAATTTTTATCGCCTGCTTCTCTGCGGAATACGCGGCGCGCGACAAGGCCTGGATGAATGAAGAACTGATTCTTGCCATCGAAGAATTACGGCAGCGCCCGGTTGATCGCGCCTGGTTCATCCCCATCAAGCTGTCACCGTGCGAAATCCCTGAACTTGAAATCGGAGCAGGAGAGACGCTGCGCGACTTGCAATACGTGGAGCTTTATCCGGATTGGGATGCCGGTCTTCAGCGGCTACTTTCCGTCATCCTCCCACACTATAACGCCTCATCGGCGACATCTCCGCCGGCTTCAACGCCTGTTTCCGCCAGCGCTTCGTCGCCAATTCCGACTGATCAGTTTCAGATTAAATTGGGCAGAGTTGACATTGATGACGAAGTCAACCTTGTCAATCAGGAGGGCCGGGAACCATCAAGTGTCGCTAGTGCTCCGGAGACTATAACAAGTTCCACTTTGATGGAGGTCGAAGAACTGAAAGCGCGAACCCTCAATGTCGTCAACCGTAAGCTCTAGCCGGCCTCAGCTTCATCGTCTCTGCGAAAGGAGATCGTATTATGGGACAGCTCTTCGACATCATCTGGTCAAACAACTCGCCCTCCGGAAAGTTGATTATCCTGCTGATCATTGTTGTCGGAGCCGTTGCGATCAGTTGTGTGAAACAGCATCTGCTGCGTTACCAGAGAAGCGAATTGAAGTGGCTCAACCAGGTGCGCGGACGTTTGCGTCAGGCGTTGCAGGCTCGCCCGGCGGCGCAACAAACCGAAGAAGATAAAAAACAACTGGTACAACTCGTCAACCTCCGCGAACTAAGCGAGGCGATTCCAACTCAAAGCCTGATTGGCGACCGCCTGACAGCCATCGCCAAGATGAAAGCGGCGCAAGTCAAGGTGAACGTCAATGTGCTGCAACAAATGACCGCGCTCAATGAAAGCTCCAAAATGAGCCTGGCCATCCCCGGCTACACGGTTGGTCTGGCCATGCTGCTAGGGCTGTTAGGAACTTTCATCGGGTTGGCGCTGATGGCGCAGGAAATTCAGATAGACCTAAAAGTGATCGACCCTGATCAGTTAAGCAAAACCCTGGGCAGGATCATCAAAGGGTTGCAAACTGCCTTTTCAACCACGTTAGTTGGATTGGCCTGTTCGATCTGCGTTTCAGCGTTCAACTTCCGGCTGGGGCGAGTACAATCAGCGTTCTACGACCATCTCGAACGTTTCACTGCTGAAGAACTGCTTCCGGTTACTGTGCCTGCGGTCGAAGACGAAACTGTCCTGGAAAAAGTCACACTGCAGCTCGATCAACATTTCTCACGCCTTGAAGAGATCACTAAAGATCATACGCAGAACGTCGAACATTTGATGGCGATGGAAGAAGCCTTCGGCAAAATCATCAACAACATCCGCGAGCTGACACACCGCGAAGCTAACCGTCCGGGCCAGGAATTGACCGGCGAAATGACGACTGTTCTGCGCGATCTGACCCAGGTCAACGGCGCTATTGTCAAACTGACCGAGAGCATCCCGCGGATCCTGATGACGTTTCAGCAAAGCCATCAGGAAACGCTCAAACGGGTTGACGCGCTTCTCAAAGCGCAACGAGAGTCAACCTCACGCGCGCCCACGTACTTCGGATCGGAACCACAACCGCCGGTTGCGCCTTTTTATCAGCAGCTCAGATCGGGCTCCCCTCGCAGTTCCCGTCATTCGTTCAACGCGCTTTCGCTAAGTGACTGGCAATCGCTACTTACTGACTGGGATACCGCCAGGCTTCTGATTCTCGGCACTATAGGCGGGTTGCTGGTCTTGTCTATCTACTGGTTGTTGTCGTAAGCGAAGGAGGTGAAGATGAGGAGAGTATCCAATCTGACTGATTTGACGGTCGATACGCAAATAGACGTCTGGCCAAGTTTGATTGATATGCTGACTTCAGTGCTGATGATTTTCCTGATGATCTATTTCGTACAGCATCTGCTCAACCCGGAGAACCTCGCCGCCGCCATCGCTCAGCAGAAGCAAAATCAGTTTGTGGCCATCTTCAGGCGCGAATTCAACAATGAACTAAAGAGCAATGATGTCAGGCTCAAGTCCGATGTCAATCTGCTTCAAATCACCTTCGGCGAAGGCATTTTGTTTCAGCCCGCCGAACACGATCTGCAACCGGCCGGCAAAAATGCGCTCGCACGGCTGGCCAAAGTTTTCCAGCAGTTGCCCGCCGCTGACGGACAGGAGTTGTACGAGCAGATTCAGATCGAGGGGCACACCGACAAAACGCCGATGAACAGCCCTGATTATCCGCGCGATAACTGGGAACTATCCACCGCGCGCGCGCTCGCAGTCTTGAAGTTTCTCAACGCGCGTAGCGAGTTGTCGCTGAACGCCAAGAGGAAAATGTCGGCCAATGGCTACGCGGACAATCGCCCTATTGACAGGAAAGTTCAATATAAGAACCGCCGGATCGAGATCCGCATTTATTTCTCCGGGAAGCGCTGACTGTCATCTCCTGGCAAAAGGCCAAGCGATCTGAAGGACACAGTTCACCGCCTGATAAGGGCCAAACGAACTAAAGGATATTACTCACATGCCTGACTTATCACTCGAACGACTGTTATGGCGCTATGAGTACGGCCTCTTCCCAAGCAACCGTCTGGACTATCTGCTCCGCGAGGAGGCGAGCCAATTAGTAACAGCGTTTGAAGGCCATCGCGGACAACTCGATGTGTTACGGCAGTGGGATCACGGGTTGATCTACGCCTTCGATGAGGCCGTCAGCCAGGCATACCGGCAGCTCGACGGACAGAACCGGCGGGAAGCGCTGCGGCAAATCAAACAAGCCCGTATAGGGCTGGAGACGATCAAACAAATACTTCGAGCGCATTCCGACCTGATGTCAATCAGGTCGGCGCTCAAGCAGCTTGGCCGCCTGGTCAGCATCGAGCGCCTGCGGCAATTTCCGGCAATCAATTCAATCGAGCAGATGGTGGAACTGACTGAGCAGTTTATGCGCAATCGCCAATACCGGCAGGCAATTTTTGTAGCGCGGTTCTGCGCGCGCCAGATTGAAACGCTGGAACGCCGCGAGCCAACAACTTCAGTCAGGTCGGAGAAGCTCGTCGCCCGCTTGAATCAGATTCGCGCCATCTGTGCGGGCACGGGCCATTTTGTCTCCACCCCGGAACTTGACCTGCAAAATGACGGGACGTTGGGCAAGCTCCAGGTACTGGTGCGAGAAGGCTGGCTGACACTCGCCGAGCAGTTGATCACCGACCTCGAGGTCACACTCGCTTCGCGCCGGCTCTTTTATGATGAATATCAACGCGCGCTCACTGATCCGGCCTTGGAACCCTGGCTGGCCTCGATCCGGGAACTGAATGTCATCAAGCGCGATCAATCCTGGGACGTGGCGCTGAGGCGTCTGCGGGAAACCACGCTGGCCGTGTGCGCCGACCAGCTTCGCCAATCTCAGTCCCGTCTTCAGCGCGTGACCGAACAACTAAAGCCTCATTTGGAGGTCACACAGTCAGCGCCGCAAGCCGCCACTGAGCAGGCCAATGGCCCTTGATTGATGGCGCTGGCGATAAACCAGGCCCGCTTGCCGCCGAGCATCGCTCGAAGATCATCACATCGAAGAGGAGAGTTATCACTTCATTATGGCCGAGCTTCCAACCATCAATTTAGCGCTTTATGCCCGGACCGACGTGGGAATGGCGCGTAGTGGCAATGAAGACAATTTTTTGATCCTCGATCTTTCCACTGGCAGGAGCTGGACTGCCAGTGAGGAAGAGCCGCCGGACTTACTGACTTACTCACAGGGCTACTACGGCTCACTCCTGGCCGTTTCCGACGGAATGGGCGGGGCGTTGGCGGGCGAAGTCGCTTCGCGAATGGCGGTCGAAACCGTGCGTGACCGGATGTTGCAACTGCAGGCGCACGAGGTTTACGGCCGTGTGCCTTTCCACGAACGGTTGCGCCTCTCCATCGAAGCAGCCAACCTGCTGATCAACGGCGAAAGCCGGAACAATCCTGCCCACAAAGGCCTGGGCGCGACATTCACCGCAGTCGCAACGCATGGCAACCAGGTCTTTTTCGCGCAGGTCGGAGACAGTCGCGCGTATCTGATTCGCCAGGGCAGAATCTATCGCATTACTAAAGATCAGACGCTCGTTCAGCAATTGAGCGACGCCGGACAGATCACCGAAGAGGAGGGCGAAACGCACAGCTACCGCAACGTGATCCTGCAGGCGCTCGGCGCGCACAGCAATGTGAATGTTGAGGTCAGTAGCCTGTCGCTGTGCAACCTCGATAGGCTGGTGCTGTGCAGCGATGGATTGTCGGGCAAGGTGAGCCAGGGCGAGATCGCCCGTGTTGTTCGCGAAGCGAGCGATTCCAAGTCGGCCTGTCAGCGTCTGATCGATCTAGCTAAGGACGGCGGCGGAGAAGACAACATTACCGTAGTCGTCGCGCAGTTTTCAGGCAGCGGTTTGACATTGCCGGCGAACGATTCGATCGAACCGCAAAGTCTGGCGCGTTCGCCGGGCACGCCGGCCGAGATCAACTGGGGAGCCGGAGCGACGACAAAAATCGAGGGCGATCCCGGTGTCGCAGCCGCACAGGAGGCCGGCCCGACCGCCGCGCAAAAACATTCTTCAAGGGCGGAACCGCTCGAAGCGCGCCACACGCAGCCGCTCAGCGCGCAGAACTCACAAATATTCACGAAGGAGATGAATCGCATGGACAACCTAACTATGACTGAAAAAGTGCTCCGACAACACACCGGGCTTGATCCGCTCGAAGGCTACGCCCTGGTCGTCTACGAGCAACTCGGTGGAAGCGGCGCGGAGTTTCGTGGCGTGATCGAACCAGGCCAGCGCTTTCAAAAAGCGAAGCCGGGATTTTTAGGCCTACGCCCGGCCCCCAATTACTTTGCTTTTGCTGTCAATTTGGCTCCCGAACTTCCTCTGCATTTTAACGATCACATCACGCTGGACGATCAAATCCACGACCTCGATCTCAGCTTCGATCTATCTTACTGCGTTTCCAATCCCAAGACTCTGGCCACGATGCGCAATCAGGACCCGCTTAGGCGAGTGCGCGACGAGATTGTCCGCGCGATCAAACGTCGCTTCGGACAGGCCGAGTGGGAGGAAGTCAGAGATCAATATCAGTTCCGCAGGCTGGAACGAGAGGCGCTGGATGCCACCCAGAGCCATCTCAGCGAGTACGCTCAGCGCCTGGGCTTGCGGATTCTCTCGATCGCCTTGAATCGCCGCTTGCCAGAAAGGTCTCTCGAGACTGTCCTGGACGAGGAAACAGCCGAGAGTAAAATCCGCAAGGCGGAGATCGAGCAGAGAGTGGCGCGACAGGAGTTACAGGAAATTTATAAAACCGAGAAGCTGAAACGCGACCAGCAGCGTATAATCGATAAAGAGGAAGAAGCCTACCAACATCAGCAGCGCGAAAAACATCTCGATAATCAACTGGCCTTGCAGCAGAAAGAGGATGCGGCCCATCGAATAGCGATGAGTCGACAAATCAGGGAAAGTCAAACCAACGCCATCAGCACGGCCTTTGAAAAAGTCGGGCAAAGCATTGAGTCGCCGCAAGACCTCTACGAAGCCGCTAGGGCCGTGCAGGAAATTCAGGCTCTGACTAGCAGCCCCCCCGGTTCCGCGACGCCTGGCTCAGCAAACTTTCCCGCCGCGCTCTCGTCGCCGACAGCGGGCTACCTTTCGAGCGGCGAAGTCGGTTTGCCTTATTTGCTCAGTCAGCTTCTGGCCGAGATCAGCCGCTGGGGTTATCCGTTTGAGCAAAAGCAGGCGCTTCTGTCGGCCATTCTGCACCTTATCGCCGAGTTGTTGCTTGATGATCGGGGAGATGAAAAATCGCTGCGGCTTTATTCCGGCAAAATCGCCACCTTGATGAAGGAGATGAAGCCACCTCTTTCGGCAAGGCAGTTCAAGTTCCTGGAACAGTTTATTAACTACGACCAAATCCGCGATCAACTCATTTAGGTCATTTAGGGCGGATTCCGCGCTGACAGCGGCCTGCGCCACATCTTTCGAGGAGAGTATCTTATGTATCAGTCTGTCATCTCCGGCGATCCTGCAAATGAGAAGGACGCGAATGAAAAAGTCGAGACGCCTCAATCCCCCGCCGCGGCGCCGTCATCTGATGAAAGGTCTGTGCCCCCACTTCACTCTCCCCTTTCCGATGCTCAACCGTCAGGGGCGGAAGAACCAGACCTGAAACAACCTGAGCCGAAAAACGACATACCCGGGTCTGACAAACCGGGATTGCAAGCCAATATTGCTTCGGCCTCTGCCGAGGAGATGAATTTTGCGCAGGAGATCAAAAACGAAATCAAGAACTATTACCTGTCAGGTGATAGCGCAACAACCATCAGATCGTTTTCCGTCAACGATGCCTGGCGCATCTCCGAAACAAAGGAAGAGGAAATCGCGCAGTTGTATGTCGCAGACCAGGCTGAGATCCAACAATTACTGAAGAAGCTCAATGAAAAACGCTTATTGGTGCTCAGCGGTCATCCCGGCACGGGCAAAGCGACGACGGCCATTTACCTTGGCAAACAACTGGCCGAACAAGTGAGCGGTGATGGCGCGGTGGAGATTACCAAAGAGACCTACCTCATCCCTTCGTTGGACCGCCAAGTCAGGATTGACCTCCGTGAGCTTTCGACAAACAGCCAGGATTTCAGTCATCGCCTGGTTATCTTCAAAGATGCTTTCGCCAGCCGCAATCGCGAGTTGTTGGGCTTCTTCGACCGAATGAGCCAGTACAGCTTGCAAGAGCTTTCTGACAACCTGCGAAGAAATCAATCATTCCTGATCTTCACCACGGCGGTTTCCGAGATTAAACAATTTCAGCCCTCCCTGGTTGCGCAGGATGTGCAACACGAATTGACCCCGCTCAATCAGGAATTGCTTGCCTACGGGCTAAATCGCAAACTGGACTCTTTGAAACAGCACACGAAGATTAGCGATGCGCTTCTGCAACGTTTGCAACAGGAGCAACACTTGTTGCTCGCTCGCCTCGAAACCATGCCGCGCGTGGCGCGCTTCGTTGAATATTACCTATTTAGCCTCGCCCCTGCCGAAGCCGATCTCAGTCTGGACGATGCGATCCGGCATTTTGAAGACATTACACATTGGTTTTGCAATGATCTCTCAAGGGATTTTGAAGCTTGGTGTTTCGCTTTCTCGCTCGGCCTTGCCCAATGCCTGCCGGACTCGCCTGGCATCACCTGGTTCCACTTCGAGAGGCTGCGCCGCGTGGTGGCGCAAAGCCTCAAGCGCGACCCGGAGTTATTCCCGCAACACCACGATCCCGGCGGGACTCGACCCAAAGATGCGCCGGAGAAAGGCCCCATTTTGACCGATGATCCCTACCTCGAAAGGTGCCGCGCAGAAGTTATCAAAGACCCGCACACTCTCGCCGATACAATCCGCTTCAGAGACAAAAGCTACCCGCACAAGCTTTGGGAGATCTTCCTCAAACATCATCGCCGGGTATTGGGCGTCATTCTCCCGGAGTTATACGCCATGGTCGAAGATCACACGGAGAATTTCGACCCATACCAGGGTGTTTTGGCGGCGCAGATTATCGGGCGGATTGGCGAAATAGACCCGGATCGTGTCGCCTTTGCCGCCATGGATCGTTGGACGCAATCGGGCGACCGGCGCCGGCGCGCCAGCATCGGCACACTCTATCAAGGAGTAATGGCCAGCGCCGACAAGCATTACCGCGCCTATTGCTTGAAGAGATTGAAGGCTTTTATGACTTCGGCAGGCGACGGAATCAAGGGATATGAAAAAGATCGTCTACTCACGGCGATTGCCGCCTATTCGCAACTTGGCGTCTACGATCTGCTTCTGGCAATGCAGGAGCTGGAACGAATTGCGGAAAGGTATCTGGCGCCAGTCTTGCTGGACAACCAGCGCATCGCGCGTCTGCTCAAGCGTGTTGAGGACAAATTCGCCGAATCATCATCCGCTGATGAAGCGCTCAGCTTGTCGATTTACCATGCGCTGCTGAGCGAGTTGGCTTACCGGCTTTACTCCGAGCGGGGCGGAGCCTTTTTGGGTGTGCAATACGGCTTCTTCTCACTTTGTCTGTCGGTCGATCCGGTGCAGGTCTGCAACGAGTTGCGCCGCTGGATTTCCGCCTCCGGCCACACCACTGGCGCGCTGGTAGCGTTGATGTTTTTCCAGGATGACGGGATCGCCTCAATGCTCGAAGCCGTACAAATCGAAATGCCCACAGACAGCCTGGCTTCTAACGATGCCGTCACTTACGGCAACCCGCTGCTCATCTCGCTTGCCGCTAACCAGGAGTCTGTGCGACAAATGGCGCGCTTTCTGGTGGTGATCTTCGAAAGCTTCTCCACTACTTTCACTTTCCGCGTCGAACTTCAACGGAGCTTCCGCGAGAGTTTCCTCCAGCGATTGAAGGGCTGGGTGAAAACAGCGATCCCGGCGGCAAGCTGCCGGACTGCCATGGAGGATTTGTTCCTGGAAATGTTCCGTATCCATAATCGGGTTCTGTTCGATCCGCTCTTCCAATTGCTTCACGACCGAGATTTCTCACAGGACGCCGGCCTGAAAGCTTTTGCTGACGCAGTCATTACACGCCACCTGCAAGCCAAGCACAAGCTGAAAGAGTTGCCAGACGCCGATGCTTGACAGCCCCAGTTTCGGCCATTAGTATGCACGGCGTTCGCGCGGATGTGGCGGAACTGGTAGACGCGCAGGGCTCAGGACTCTGTGGAAGCAATTCCGTGGAGGTTCGATTCCTCTCATCCGCATCGAATATCGAAGGGGCGGTCAAATTTGATCGCCCCTTTTGTTTTATCAATTTCAACCCGGCTCAACCCGAAATGGATCCAACCACAAAAGCTCCCGGCGAACCTGCGTCCCAACGCGAGGTGGAAAAACGTGACGCCTACGCCGCGTTGCGCGTTCGTGACTTTCGACTGTTTCTGGCCGGCCACCTGCTCTCGGTGCTCGGAGTGCAGATGCAGAACGCGGCGGTCGGCTGGCAGCTTTATGAGAAAACCGGTTCGGAGTTGGCGCTGGGAATGGTCGGTCTGGTGCAGATCGTTCCGATGCTCGGACTGGCGCTGCCTGCCGGACAGGTGGCGGACAGGTTCGACCGCCGCAAAACGTTGATGACCGCCACCGTACTGGCTGTGATCGCAGCCTCTGGATTGGCCATTGTGTCAACCCAAGCCGGGAGCGACGTGTCGTTGATCTACGCCTTTCTGTTTTTGAGCGGCTTCGCTCGCGCGTTTCAAGGCCCGGCGAGATCGGCGTTGATGCCGCAACTGGTCTCGCCACAAATCTTCAGCAACGCCGTTTCGTGGAACATCAGCGGATTTGAATTAAGCTCGATGCTCGGTCTCGCGCTGCCCGGAGTGTTGATTTATCTGCTGGATGGCACGACGCCCGTCTTCGTCCTCTCGGCAATCGGCAGCGTCTCCTATTTCGTGATGCTCTCCCGGCTCACCCGGCGATCTTATGCGGCGGAATCGCGCGCCAGCCAAGTAGATTTGAAGACACTGGCCGCCGGACTCAACTACGTCTGGCGCACGAAGCTGTTGCTGGCCGCGATGACGCTGGATATGTTTGCGGTGCTGTTGGGCGGCGCGGTGGCGCTGTTGCCGGTTTACGCGAAAGACATCCTGCGCGTCGGCTCATTGGGGTTCGGAGCGTTGAGCGCCGCGCCGTCGCTCGGCGCCATCACGATGGCGCTGTTGGTAACGCATCTGCCGCCGATGAAAAAAGCCGGAAGAGCGTTGCTATGGGCAGTGGCGGGTTTCGGCGCGGCGATCATCGTCTTCGGCTTGTCGGGAAATTTCTGGCTTTCGCTGGCGATGTTGTTCCTGACCGGGGCGTTCGATAACATCAGCGTCGTCATCCGACACACGCTGGCGACGATCCTGACGCCGGACGAAATGCGGGGCCGCGTTTCGGCGGTCGACGGAATGTTCATCAGCGCGTCGAACGAGCTTGGGCGGTTTGAATCGGGAGGAGTGGCGGCGTTGTTCGGCCCTGTGTTTTCGGTGGTGAGCGGGGGCGTGGGCACGCTGATCGTAGTCGCTGCGGTCGCGTTGTCATCGCCGCAGTTGCGCAAGTTCGGACGATTGGATGGCGAGCGCGCTAAGCATTGAGCCACTTGTTGGCCGCTCAAACTCCCCAATGAGGCGGCCATCACAAGCAACACCCCGGACGAAAGTTTGCTGAACTGAATCGTCAGGAAGTTCATAAATCATCACTACTTCTCAGGCATCTGCGAAACGAGCCACGCGATGATCGCGATAAAAACCAGCGCCAGCCCGGTGATGATGATCACTACCCGGCCGGGCAGAATTCCGTCCGGTTCATTCTCGCCCGCTTCAGCCAGGGCTTCGGGCAGATGCAGATGTTCGGCGTCGAACCGCAGGACGCCCACACTGCGGTTGTGCGGCATTGTATCTTCGACTGGCGCAGTGGCCTCGGCTGGCGGATGTTTTTTTCTCAGCCTGAACAGCCCGCCTTTCACCGCCTGGTGAAAGCGCCGCCTTCTGCTCTTCGATTGTTTGCGCCGTTTCATAGCCATTTGATTTTCCGAAAGTAGAAATAGATCGCCAGCCCGACAACCAGCATCGACACCAGCGCGCCCACGTAACCGTAACGCGCGCCCAGCTCGGGCATGTACTCGAAATTCATCCCGTAAATTCCCGCGATCAGCGTGACCGACATCAGGATCGCCGAGATCGCGGTCAACCGCTTCATCACGATATTCATCCGGTTGCTGGAAACCGAGAGGTAAGCGTCCATCGTCGAGCCGACAATATCGCGCAGCGTGTCAATGGCGTCCGCCGTGCGGATCAGGTGGTCGTAAACGTCCTGAAAATAGATCATCGTCTCGCGCGAGAAGATCGGCTGCTCGCGCCGCAGCAGCGTGTTGAATACGTCGCGCAACGGAGCGACGGCGCGGCGCAGGAAGATCAACTGCTTCTTGATCCGGAAGATTTCGCGCAGCGCTTCGGGCTGAAAGTTCTCGAAGATCTGCTCTTCGAGTCCGTCTATGCGATCCGAGAATTCATCGAGCAGCGGCATGTAATCGTCCACGATCGCGTCCATCAGCAGATACGCGGGCAGTCCCGTCCGGCGCTCGGCCAAGTCGGTCCATTGCCGCCAGAGATGTTGGGCTTTTTCGATATTGCGGATCGGCTGGCTGTGAACCGTGACCAGGTAGTTCGGGCCGAGGAAGATGTTCAACTCGCGCAATTCGAGCTGGCAACCAGGTCGCATCTCAGCTTCGTAAAGCACGATGAAGTAGTAGCCCTGATACTCTTCGGTCTTCGGGCGCTGATGTTCGTTGCGGCAATCTTCGATGGCCAGCGGGTGGAAGCCGAATTCGCGCGCCAGATCGTCGAAATCCCGGCTGGTCGGATCCGCCACATCCACCCAGATAATGTTGGATGGTTGGTCGCAAAAATCAGAGATGAGATTGGGATCGTTGACGGCGGTGAAGGTTTTCGATGAACGGTCAAGTACGAGGGTCTTGATCATAAGCGGGAGTGGGGGAGTGGGAGAGTGGGGGAGTGGGAGACAAGGAGACGGATTCTCCTATTCCCTCGCTCTCCCACTCCCCCGCTCTTATTCATTTGATGAATTAATCACCTGTCCGCTGCCTAGCAGATCGTTAATCGCGCGCAGGCGGACTTTCTTCACTTCGCCGATTTGAGGTCCGATCACTTCGCGGGATTCTACCGGCAAATCGCGCAAGACAGCGTCCAGATTGCGTGTCTGTTTGAAGATCGTCTGCTCGATCCGTTTCAGGCAATGGTTGCGATCTTTGGTTTGATGGCTCAGCGTTTTGCGCGTGTAAGTGTCAGCGTAAACGACCAGCGACGAAAAAACGTCCAGTTCCAGGGCGGCGGCTTTGTATTGGTTTTCCTGCGCGAGCTTGAGCGCGTTAGCGACGCGGGTTTCCGAAACTTTGAGCGCGGCTTCGACATGGGACTTCGGGCCGCGTTCTTTCAGGATTATCTGCTTTTCTGTTTCGCTCAAGCCGTCGGGTAAAGATGGATCAACGGATGATTGTTGAGCGTAGCTCAGAACAAAACCCAGAAGCAGAATGGCGACCGGTTTCAACAACATATTAGAGACCCCCTCCGATAATTGATCCGGCCTTAGCCGGTGTCGGGTTGCGGGGATAAAATATCACTCAAGCGGCGCCGAACCAACCGCCGAAAATCATAATCAAGAGCGGTTCTCAATTGATGTTTTTCGACGCCTGGTTTTCGGCCCAGTCTCCGACCAACGGGAATTTGAACTCTTCGTTGTGATACGACTTGTACATCCCATATCCGGTTCCGGCCACGACCAGCAACCAGAGCGCGCTCATGAACACATCTTCTAAAGGTCGCGGAAAAATCTGCAAAATAACGCTCAAAAGCGCTAGCACGGCGCCGAAGAAGATTGATTGCCAGGCGTGGAACCGCACAAACCGGTCTTTGCTGTATGGCGAAAGGACCAGAAACAGAATGCCGGTGATGATTGACAACGGATAACACAGCATTCCCGCGACGTTCGGTTTCAAATCGGCGTTGGCAGCCGGCGATTGGTACGGTTGCTGATATGGCGCCTGACCGTAATTCGGCGGCTGTTGATAACTCGGACTTTGATAATGGCGTGGGGGAGTTTCGCCGGCCTGAGTCGGTTGTGTGGGCAACAATTGTGTTCCGCACTTGTTGCAAAATCTGGCGGTCTCGGCGACCTGCGCTCCGCATTGTACGCAGAATTTGGTCATGGGGGCTTCTCCTCGAAAGCTGTTTGTAGTCCCGCCTTCAGGCGGAACGTCTCAGTCATCGTCTCGTTCCGCCTGATGGTCTTTGAGAATTAGATGCGACAACGCAGGGGAATGACGGCAAGGGAATAGCCGCATCGGCCGCCTCATTCCTTTGCCTTCATTCCCCTGCATTGTTGCGCTTATTTCGCAAAGACCATAAGTAATCCGTCAACAAAGTTTTCCGACATTTTCCTGTCCCACATTTTCCTGTTGGTTTGGTCTTCAACAGGAAAATGTCAGACAGGAAAATGTCAAATGATTTTGTTTGCGCTGTAATAAGGCGGGACTACGAACTTTTCAGAACGTTTGTCCGAACCTAATATGAATCGCTCCACGTGGTTGACGCAAGGTCGCCCGCTCGCCCAACTCATTTGGCAGGGTCAAAAAAGACGGCGGATCAATCAGGAAGCCGTAATCAATTCCGATCGGGCCGAGCGGGGTGTTGATGCGCAATCCGACGCCGACGGTGTTGGTCATCCCGCTGAAGCTGAAATCGCGCGCGCGCCCGAAAACATTGCCGAAATCGTAAAACGGCACCAGCCGCAACCGGCGCGTCAAAGGATAACGCAGTTCGAAATTGAAGACAGCCAGCGCGTCGCCGCCGGAGGGCACGAGCGTGGGCAATTCGCCAGCGTTTTCCAGCACGATCTGCGGCCCGGCGGTCTCGAATTTAAATCCACGCAACGTCGTGGCGCCGCCCGAAAAGAACCGTTCGCTGATCGGCAATCGCCGGTCGTTGTCATCAACCACATCGTCGCCATTGCGGTCGGCCGCGCGGAAGGTCGAAGCCAGGCCGACGCGCGCCGAAAAGGCCAACGTCGAATCTCCGACGAGCGGCGTGAATTGGTCGAGAGTCAGGTACCGCTGATAAGTCCCGAAAAATTTGTTGAACGATTCCGTCCCGCCGAAAATCCGCGCGGCGATTGAATGATCCGCGCTCAAGAGCTGCCCCTTCGTCGGGTTGAGCACGCTGTCGCGCGTGTCGTGCGACAGGCCGGCGGAAAACATCCCCAGGCGGATCGAACGTTCGTTGCGCGTGATCGCGTTTTCGGGAATAGCGTCGTCGTTGAGCAAGCGGGCGCGTTCCAGATTGTAGCGAAAACGCATCGAAGTCCGCTCGTCCAGCTTGCGCTCGGTTTGAATGAAAGCGGCAAAACGCTCCACTCCGAACAGGTCGTCTTCCCCGATCTTCACCTGCTCGCCGCCAACCAACCGCCGCCGCACGAAAGGCCGCAGATTGGCCGAGCGGTTGTAAAAGACCGAAACCGTCGTCGGCAACCGGTAACTGAACGGGCGCAGGTCGGTGAACGAGATTTGCGCGAACTGTTCACGGCGGCTCCCGCGCAAACGCAGGCTGAGCGCATCGAGCGTGCCGCCCAAATTGGTGTTCGCAATCTCGGCCAGGCCGCGCACGCCATCATCGGTCGAATAACCCAGGCCGTAAACGAACAGTAGCGGCTTAGCTTCGGTCAGGTTGACCGACACCTTGTGAGCCGCTCCGTCGTCGCCGCCCAGCGGCGTGGCGCGCACGCTGACTTCGCGGAACGCGTTGGTCGCGTAAAGGTCGCGCTGCGTCTGGCGAATCTTCGCCGGCGTCAGAATATCGCCCGGTTTGAAATCGAAGTAGCGGCGAATCCAGCCCTGGCCGGTCTTCGTCGTCCCGTTGATCTCAATCTGCGTGACCACCGCGCGCGCGCCTTCGCTGATGTTGTAAATCAGCCGCACGCGCTGGCTGTCCAATTCAGTGAACTCCGGCTCGACACTCACTTCCAGAAATCCGCGCTGCGCGTAAAGCTGCTTGATCTGCTGCGCGCCCGCTTGAGCGCGGCTGAATGAAAACGCATCGCCGGATTGGATCGGGATCACATCGAACAGTTCTGACGCTTGCGCCGTGACGTTGCCGCGCACGCGGACATCGGTGATTTCGGACTGCTCGCCGGCCTCAACGTTGAAGATGACGACCAGATCGTCGTTGTCGGGCTTGACCGCCAGACGCGATTTCACGCGCGTATTGCGGTAGCCGATGTCAAACAATTTACGGCGGATCAATTCCTCGTCGCTGTTCAGCCGGTCGCTGCTGGTCAATCCACGCACGTAACCGCCGAAGAACGGCAGGTCTTTCAAAAACGGCGTGCCGCCCAGCGAACTGGCGGTCTGCGATTGCAGTTCGGGCAGCAAATCTTTCAGCTTGATCAGGTCAGTGCCTTCGATGCGAATCTCTTTCAGGTCGTAGATCACGTTTGGCTGGATGTCGTAATAGACGCGCAGTTCGTCGCCGCTGCAACTTTCAGGCGCGCAACGTGATTTGACTTCGGCGAAAAAGTATCCGGATTCCTGCAAATGCTCCCGCAACCGCCGCTCGCCCAGCCGCATCAGCGAACGGCTGAAGCCCTGGGTCATCACAGGCAGCAACTCGCGCATCTTGTTCGAGCTGAGCTTGAAATCCTGAATCTGGCTGACCTCGACCTTCGCCTGTGGCAATTTCGCTCCAACGATGCGCGTCAAAGCGTCTTTCGGATCGCCCGGCGCCGAAGTTTGTTCGGGTCTGAAGCCAAGCGAGAACCGCTGGCGCCCGCGCAACTCGATGGTGAAGACGCCTTCGTCGCGCAAACCCGTCCGGCTGGAGCTGCCGCCCTGCGTGTAAGTCGCCAGAGTCGAAAACCGGTTCGAGAACGTGTATTCGGCCAGCGCCGTCTGATCCTGCTCGTTCGCCAAATTGGTCGCGTAGCTGAAGTAGAGATTGCGCGAAAACTGCTGGCCGATGGTCAATCGCGCGGCAGGGTTGTCGTTCGGGCGAATGATCGGGTCAATCTGAAAACGGCTCAATCCCAGCAATTGCTCGGTCGGCTTGGAAATGAAGCCTGATGAGATCAGCGACGCTGCGGTTCCGACGCCCGAGCGGAGCGGGTCCTGGCCCAGAGTCGCCGCTTCGGTGCGTCCCGTGGCGATCAGCGAGAGAATTTCGTCGCGGGTCAGTTGCGGTTCGGAACGAAGAGTCAGGTCGAGATCGTCAATCGGGCCGACCAGACCGATGTTGACGCGGTAGCCGCTCAGATCACCTTCAGCGATCATGTTAAGCAGCGGCGCTGAGCTGCCGGTCGGCGGAAGATCGAGCGAACCGGTGATGATTTCGTAACGCTGTCCGCGAAACCGCCACGTGCCGCCGTCCAAAGTGATCAACCCGCTCGGATCGGGGTTGGCGGCTGTGCCAGCCAGCGTCAGGATGGCCGTGCCGACAGTGTTGATCTGATCGTTCTGAACGATCAGCGAGTCGCGCGCCTCGATGCGCACGTTGAGGTTGATCGGCGGAACGCCAAACCGCCCGGCGCCGAAAGACTGGCCTGAGATACCGCCGAAATTAAAACCGTAAGAGGGGTTCGAGAGTCCGCTGAAATCAAAACTGTTGGCGCCGTTGCCGCCTAAAGCCAGATTGTCAATGTCGAATCTGGGGATGTATTCGGCTTGCGGAATGGTGATCTGGCCGCTGAGCGTCTGGCCATCGGGAGTTCCGCTGAGCGCCAGGCTGCCGTTGATGGTCGCGGCAACTTCCTGATAAGCAATCTCTGCGTTGATGGCCTTGATGTCGTACCGCCATTCTTTCGGACGAAGCTGTTCGAGTTTCGTCTGCCCGGTGATTTCGATCCGCCCGTCGTTGGCTTCAGCGGTGAATTTTTCGAGCGTGATTTGCTGGCCGGTGAGCGCAAAACTTCCGGCGCCATTCGAGATGAAGATCGGCAGTTCGGTGGATGAAAGCCCGAATCCGTTAACGTCAACCTTGCCGTCCAGCTTCGGCTCATCGAACGTGCCGGTCAACCGCGCGTCAATCTTCATCGCGCCGTAAAGCAGCAAATCGGAGGTAATCGCCGGCAGGCGGTCGAGATTGACCGTGCCGCCCAACGTAAAGTTCATCGCCGATTCGCCGCGCAAACCGAGCGCGCCGCCCAGGCTCAGCTCTGCGCCTTCGCCGGTGATGCGCGCGTTCGGAATTTTGATCTGCGAGTTTTCGAGCGCAATCGTCGCGGGCGTTTCGATCTTGACCGGATTGCCCGCCACCGTCAGCGCAACTTCGTCGAGCGTCAAGGCGCCGCGCAAGCGGTCGAACGTGACCGCGCCCTGGTCGTCAGCCGAAGGCCCTTCGATCCGCAGCTTGCCGCTGATCGCGCCTTTGATCGTCGAGTTCAGATCGGGCGCGAAGATGGAGAGCAGCGGGGCGATGTCCAGCTTAGTCAAATCGTTCTCAATCGTGACGGGACGGCCCGGTTTGCGAAGCTCGATGGCGGCCTTGATCGGTTGGGGTTTGCCTCTCGTTCCATCGCCGCCAGTCTCAGCCAGAAGGCCCGTGAAGAATTCAGCGTCAATGCGGCCGCCAGCGCTGGTGCTCGCCTTCAAACTCAATTCGCCTACGTCACGTCCGTTAATCTTCACGGCCTTGCCCTGCGCTTCGAGTTCGACTTTCAAACTCTCCCAGTCCAGATCGGCCTGTTTGCCTGTGATGATCTTGCCGCTGACCTGGAAGTTGGCGTCGGCTGAACCTTCGACCCGTGTCTCTTTCAGCTCGAAAGCTGTAGCGAGGTTTTCGAGTGAAATCTGATTGGCCTTGCCTCCGAGCTGAAAAGCGTAATCTTCCAGGTTCATGCTGCCATTGGCCAGAATGCGGCTTTGTGGCAATTGGACAGCGAGTTCTTCCAGAATCGCGTCTTTGTCTTCGATCCTGATTTCCGCCGTCGCTGATTGCGCGGGTTGGTCAGCGATCATTCCGTCGATCAGGTTGATCTGCGCGGCGCCTTCGATGGCGGCGGGCAATCCGGTCAGATGCGCTTCGCCTGAAATGTCTCCACTGATGAACTGGTTAGCGCTCGGCGAACCAGCGGCGGCCAGGATGGTTTCAAGATTGATGCGATCCAGCGTCACGTCCAGCTTGCCCGAATCGGCGTTCTTGTCGAGCGGAGAGATCAAATCGAATTTCGCTGTTGCGCCGTTGGACGCCGTGATCAAACCTTTTTCGACGCGCGCTTCGGTTGGCGAAACCGTGACGCGGCCTGCGAGCGAACCGAGAATGGCATCGCGCAAACCGACCGTCTCGGCGTTCACATCGGCTTCGACCAGAGGCTTCTCAATCGGCCCACTGACTCGGCCTTCGAGTTTGAGCTTGCCGATGATCTGCGGCTCGTATTGTTCGATGTACGGGCGCGCCGGCTCGAACGCTCTGGCGAGTTGAACAAGTTGTTCAGCCTGGGTCGAATTGAGCGCGAAGCGCAGATCGGAATCCCCGTCAATGGAAAGCTTCCCAGTGGCAGTCAACTTTGAATCGCCAGTGGCGAGTCCCAGTTGATCGAAATTGAAGACGCCGTTGGAGACCTTGATCGCCACGTCGCCGACGACGGGCAATGAATCGGTCGTATCGCTCGATTTGCCGTCGAAATGAGTCGTGATCGAGCCGTTGAGGCTGCGCAAATTCGTTCCCACCAAACTCAGAGCGACCTCGCCACGGATCTTGCCAGAGATAGGAAGGTCTTTGATGTTAAAAAGCTCTGGGGCCGCTTTGGTGTCGAGATCGACGAAACTGGCTTTCAGTGTTTGAGCCGCGCCTGCGGCCAGCGGCAAAACGTATTCGCCCGCCAGGGTTCCGCCGAAAACGCCGCTCTTGATGTCGCTGACCGTGAGAGCCGTGTTGTTGAGCGCGGCTTGCGCAGTCGTGTTGGTGAAGCGCGCGCGCCTGACCTCGCCGTTCGCAAGCGCGACGCCAGCTTTGACTTCATATTTTCCGCCGCTGAGATTGGCGGTGACTCCGTTTAACTTCAGATCAGCCAGCTTGCTCTCAGGCCCTTCGATGGCGGCGACGTTGACGACGGACGCTTCGATCCTGGCGTCGCCGTTCTTGTATTCGCCTTTGAGGTCGTTGATGGCGATTGAGTTGAGCTTCACGGCGTCGGCAACGACCGATTCGGCGCGAATCAGATTGCTTGAGAAATTGATCTGCCCGCCTTTCGTGTCAACGCTGAATGGGAGCCGCGCGCCAGACACTCTATTGTTGGCGACGATCACTTCGTTGGCGTCGGCGGCGCCTTTGACGCTGTAATTAGCGCCTTTGCCTTCGATGCGGCCATTGATCGCGGCGGAGCCATTGACTGTCGTGGCCAAAGCAAAGACACGCGCCGCTTCGTCGAGCTTCACGCGCGAATCGAAATCGAAGTCGTATCGCAGCGCGGCCCAATCGTCGAGCTTGCCTTTGGCCTTCACGTCAATGGCGCTCGATTTGAGGTTCAAGCTCTCGATCTCGGCGTTGGTTTCGGAGACGCGCGCGGCGAGTTCGAGCCTGTCGAGATTGCTCTGGCGGCCTTCATAAACGACGAGGCCACGGTCGCTGGCGAGTTGCAAGCTGATGACTTTCGGATTTTGCGGCTGCGGCTGGGCAGTGGCCTTCAAATCTCGCAGTTCCGCCTCGATCTGGCGCGACAGGTCTTTGAAATGGATCGCGCCGCCGGTGAGCGAAGTGAGCAGTTGAGTCGTGTCGAACGTGATCGCCTGCGATTTCGGCGGGGCGTAATGCGCGCCGTCCCAATTCGTCTGGCCTTTCCGGTCAATTTCGTAATAAAGATCAACGCCTTCGACATCTATTTTTTTGATGGCGATTTCGCGGCTCAGCTTCGGCGCGTAAAGATCGCGGACTTCGACTTGCGTCTCCGCGCGTTCGACCGTCACCAGGAGTTGTCCCGTCCGCTGGTTGTAGATTTTCAGATCGCGCAGCCGCGCCGTTTGCGTGTCCCAACTGAGGCCGAAGGAACCGATCTCGGCGCGCAACCCGAATTCGCTCAGTTTCGCTTTGATCTCGCCGGCGACGTAGCGGTTGAACCTTTCGGAGCGGAGGTAAACCAAAGCGCCGATCGCAGTCATCGCGATGAGCAGAATGACGCAGACGAAGGCGATGATGAATCGCTTGAGCCAATATGAACGCGGTTTCGGCGGAGTCGGAAGTGCAGAAGCTGGTGTCATGATATTAGGATTATACAAAGATTGCGATATTGGGGATGCGCCCTATTGTTTACAAAGCCGATGCGATGATCAAGCGGCGCGGTCGAATGGCTTGAAAAGTTTCGGCTGGCGCGTTTAGATTGTCGCGGCATTCTTCCAACAACTTCGACCTGAATCAGTACCGCGAGCGGTAGCGAGCGTGGCTGCATTAATCGAGCCACGCTCGCTACCGCTCGCGGTACTGATTCGCTTGGATTTTCATGAAGCGAATCATCGTCGGCACGGCCGGCCATATTGATCACGGCAAAACTTCTCTCGTCAAAGCCCTGACGGGCGTTGACGCCGACCGTTTGAAAGAGGAGAAGGAGCGTGGCATCACGATTGACATCGGCTTCGCCGATCTGACCGTGGGCGACGTGCATTTCGGCTTCGTTGACGTGCCGGGCCACGAACGCTTCGTCAAAAATATGCTGGCGGGCGCGCACGGCATTGACTTGGTGATGCTGGTGGTGGCGGCGGACGAAGGCGTGATGCCGCAAACGCGCGAGCATTTCGACATCTGCCGCTTGCTCGAAGTGAAATCAGGATTGGTCGCCATCACAAAAGCCGATCTGGTGGACGAAGAGTTCCTGGAACTGGTCGAGGCCGATGTGATGGAATTTGTCGCCGGATCGTTTCTGGAAGGCGCGCCAGTGTTGCGCGTCAGCTCGCGCACCGGCGCAGGAATTGATGAATTGAAAAAGACGCTGGCGAAGCTCACCGGCAAGGTTCAGGAACGCAGCGACCAGGCCGTCGCCCGGTTGCCGATTGACCGTGTCTTCACGATCAAAGGCTTCGGCACGGTGGTCACAGGGACTTTGATCGCGGGGCAAATTCGCGCGGGCGACGACCTGGAGCTTCTGCCATCGGCAGGCCGCCGCGCCCGCGCCCGCAACATTCAAGTTCACAGCCATTCGACGCAGGAGGCGCGCGCCGGTGAACGCACGGCGATTAATTTGCAGGGGATCGAAGTCGGCGAGATCGAACGCGGACAGGCGCTCGCGCCCGCCGGACGTTTGCAGGCGAGTTCGATGCTTGACGTGCGACTCCACTTGCTCGCGAGCGCGCCGCGACCGCTGCGCACACGTTCGCGTGTGCGGTTGCACATCGGCACGGCGGAAGTCCTGGCGCGAGTCGTGCTGCTCGGACAACCCGAATTGACCGCTGGCTCGGTCTGTTTCGCGCAACTGCGCTTGGAGACGCCGGCGCTCGCGGCGCCTGGCGACCATTTCATCATCCGCAGCTATTCGCCGTCCGTCACCATCGGCGGAGGCGTGATCGCCGACTCACTGCCGCGCAAACACCGGTTGCGCGAGGGCGCGCTAGCCGTAGCTCAACTCGAAAGGCTGGTCGCCGCGGATGAAGTCGAGCGGATCGCATTGCTAGTCGAAATGGCGGGCGAACACGGAATGAGCCAGGCGGAGATCGCCGCGCGCAGTGGCTCGCCCGACGACGTGATCAAACGCGCCGCCGATGCGCTGACCAAATCGCGGCGCGCCGTCACCGCTTCGCCAAACCCGTTGCGGCTCGTCGCCCGCCCAGCGTTTGAAGAACTGGCGAAAAGCGTGCGGGCTTTGCTCAAAGAATTTCACTCCCGCGCGCCGCTCGCATCGGGGATGGGGCGCGAAGAGATGCGCGAGAAAATCTTCGCCCATCTGCCACCGGAAATTTTCCGCGCAGTCGTCGCGCAACTCGTCGAACGCAACGAAGTGGCCGCCGAAAAAGATTTGCTGAGGCTTTCGACTCATCGCGTCGCGCTTTCGGCGGAAGAACAGGCCGCGAAAGATCACCTGTCGGCAACTTTCGCCAGCGCGGCTTTGCAGCCGATGTCGCTCGAAGAAGCGATTGCGAAGGCCGGCCCGCAGTTCGGCATTGACCAGGCGCGCGCCCAGAGGTTCGCGCAGATGCTGATCAATAGCGGCGAACTCGTGCGCGTGGCCGACCTGATCTTCCATCGCAGCGCGCTCGACGGTTTACGCGACTCGTTGCAGAAGTTCAAAGCGGAACGCGGAGCGCGCATTGACGTGGGCGCGTTCAAGGACCTGACGGGGGTTTCACGCAAGTACGCCATCCCGCTGCTCGAATACCTCGACCGCCAGCGGGTGACGCGGCGTGTTGGCGACACCCGCGAAATTTTGTAATCTGTGTCGGCGACGCGCCCAATTCCCCTTCGGCTCCCTGCTGCGAAAACAATTCCCCTAAAGCTTCAATCCACGTAGGACAAGATGGAGGTAACAATGCGTAAGTTTTTGGTCAGGTTTTCGTGTGTTTTATTGCTGGCTGCCGCCGCCTGGTTTTCGGCGAACCGGTTCGCCAGCTTGGATGATGCGGCTTCGGCGCAGACAACGATTCAACTCATTACAGTGTTGACTGGGATGAACAATCCGGTCTACCTCACCAACGCGCGTGACGGCAGCAACCGGCTTTTCATCATTGAACAAGCTGGTCGCATCAGAATCCTGCCGCCGGGGGCCACTTCGCCTTTGCCGACCTCGTTTCTCGACATCGTCTCGAAAGTCAGTTCCGGCGGCGAGCGCGGGTTGTTGGGCCTGGCTTTCCATCCTCAGTACACGACCAACCGCCGCTTCTTCGTCAACTACACGCGGACTGGTGATGGCGCGACCGTCGTGTCGGAATTCAAAGTCTCGGCCAGCAACCCAAACATCGCCGAAACTGAGGAGCGAATCATCCTCACCATCGCGCAGCCGTTTTCAAATCACAACGGCGGATGGATAGATTTCGGCCCCGATGGTTTCCTCTACATCGGAATGGGCGACGGCGGGTCGGCGAATGATCCGGGCAACCGCGCGCAGAATGTCGAAGACCTGCTGGGTAAGATACTGCGCATTGACGTGAACACGACCGATGGCTCGCCGTACACCTCGCCTCCGACCAATCCGTTCTTCGGTCCGACTCCGGGACGCGATGAAATTTATGCGACGGGCTTGCGCAATCCCTGGCGTTGCGCGTTTGATCGGGCCACGGGGCAGCTTTACGCCGGCGATGTCGGCCAGGGCGTGATCGAAGAGATTTCGGTCATCACGCTCGGCGGGAACTACGGGTGGAGAGTTTTCGAAGGCACGCGTTGCACCAATAACGACCGCACGCTCTGCACGGCGAGCAATTACATCATGCCGCTGGTCGAATACAACCATTCGGGCGGGCGTTGTTCGGTCACGGGCGGTTACGTTTATCGCGGGACTCGCGGGAGTTTGCCGGTTGGGAGTTACGTCTTCGGCGATTATTGCTCGGGCGAAATTTACCTTTTCAACAACAACGCGATGAGCGTGTTGCTCGACACCAACTTCTCGATCGCTTCGTTCGGCGAGGATGAAGCTGGCGAGATTTACGTGGTCTCGCTGGGCGGCTCGATCCTACGCATCGCCACGACGGCGGCGGCGACGTCGGTTTCCGCCGCCAACTACCGCGGAGAAAGGCTGGCGCCGGAATCAATCGTCGCGGCGTTCGGACAGAATTTCTCGACCACTACGCAAACCGCCCCGAACAACCAGTCGTTGCCGACGACGTTGGCTGGGGCTTCGGTCAGAGTCACCGATGCGGCAGGGACAGCGCGCTCCGCGCAACTCTTCTTCGTCTCGCCGACCCAGATTAACTTCCTCATCCCACCCGGAACCGCGCCGGGCGCCGCGACGACAGCGTTCACAAACACCAACGGAGCAAGTTCGACCGGCGCCACCAATGTCGCCAGCGTCTCTCCGGGGTTGTTCACTTCAAACGCCAGCGGACATGGACTCGCCGCCGCCGTCGCGTTGAGGATCAAAGCTGATGGATCTCAAACCTTCGAATCCATTGCGCGCTTCGACCAGACGCAAAATCAATTTGTCCCGATTCCGATTGATCTGGGTCCGGCCACCGATCAGGTCTTTCTGGTGGCATTCGGCACTGGATTTCGCTTTCGCAGTTCGCTCAGCGCTGTCAACGCGACCATCGGTGGCACAGCAGCGCCGGTCAATTTCGCCGGAGCGCAGGGAACGTTCGTTGGCTTGGATCAGGCCAACATTCTCATCCCGCGCAGCCTGATCGGACGTGGCGAAGTCGATGTGGCGCTGACCGCTGATGGGCAACAGACAAACACTGTGCGCGCCAGCGTTCGCTGAAAAAGTTGTTGATGAAACGCCGCCAGGCGCAGCTCAAAAATGAAAGAGAGGTCACAGATCAACCGGCGACACACCATCACCGCTTCCGAAGTCGGCGAATTCGCCTTCTGCGCGAAAGCCTGGTATCTCAAGCGGCTCGGCGAAGCGCCGCAAAGCCCGCATCTGGAGGAAGGCGTCGCATTTCACGAAATGCACGAAGCCGGAGTCGCGCAAGCCGCGCGCCTGAACCGGGCGGGAAAGAAGCTGGGCGCCATCGCCTTGATCCTGCTCATCGCGCTGGCGCTCATCCGGTTGGCGACGGAATGATCGAGATGAATGCCTCGACTCTCTTCTCATTTTTATTCGCGGCGGCGTTCCTGCTCGGCGTAGCGGCGTTGGCGATGCTCGCCCTTTCCAGCCGTCTCCGGCGGCAGAGCAGTTTGCCGAAAGGGGAGATCGTTTATGAAGACGCTTCGGGCCTGGCTGGTGAGATTCTTTTCTCAAAACGGTTGGGCCTGAGCGGTAAGCCCGATTACCTGTTGGAAGATCAAGAAGGCGGTTTTATTCCGGTTGAGGTGAAATCGGGATATGCGCCGCGCGGCGACGAACCCTACAAATCGCACTCGCTGCAACTTGCCGCCTACTTCTTTCTGATCGAGGATGTCCTGCGACGCCCCGCCAGCTACGGGTTGATCCGCTACCGTGACCGGACCCTGGAGGTCGCCAACACTGACGAACGGTACGAAGAGCTGATGGAGACGATCGCTCAAATGAGAAGGCTGATCGCGCGTGGCGAAGCGCGCCGCAGCCACGATCAGAAGCGGCGCTGCGCCGTTTGCTCGATGGCGCACGCTTGCGACGAGCGGCTTGCGTAACCCAATCCGTCCCTTCCCCACGGCTCTGGCTGAGATCAGGATTCAGGCATCGAAGGCGGAGGTATTCGTTCGATCTCTACTTTTGGCGCCCCACTGACAAGACAGGCAAAGCCTTTCTCCACACCGACGCCCCCTTCGTCTGCGCATAGACGTTGCCCAGGCACGTCCCCGGTCGCGTCAATCCCGCCACCCGCTCATCCGCCTGCGCCAGCGTGTAAAAATCAAGCCGCCGCAACTGGCCGAGCAAACCATTGCGGCGGCAAATCTCGACCAGACTCTGCGCCCGCACGTTGCCGCAGCGGAACTCGCGCTCGGTCAGCACGTGGCACGGGAAGACATCGCCGTTCGGCATGATGTTGAGGAACGAGCCAACGCCGCAATTCGATTGCGCTTCGGGTTCCTCCGGCTCCGGCGGCGCAACCCTGTCCGGGTAACAACGCTCCCAAG